>Ga0307422_1000415_pt1 | contig 24651 bp, 28 predicted proteins | sample SalMarWE160290MG_FD_202153 | JGI IMG/M metagenome (GOLD analysis project Ga0307422, IMG submission 202153) | Salt marsh sediment microbial communities from the Plum Island Ecosystem LTER, Massachusetts, United States - WE1602-90 | ecosystem: Environmental > Aquatic > Marine > Intertidal zone >...
TAATAGAACTTGTTTCCTGGAGTCAAGTCTCCTCGTAAATCCAACTCAACCCGAAAACCAGCATCCTTAAGCTTAGCGGCAACATCCGCGCAGGCCTGATTTACTTGCTCTTCTTTTCCCTTGTACGGAACCGGAACAACCGCCACCTGTATGGGCGCTATTTTTGGAGGTAACACGATTCCGTTGTCGTCCCCGTGGATAATTAGAACAGCCGCGATTCCTCTACCAGAAATCCCGTAACTTGTCGTCCAGATGTGCTCCTGACGTCCATCCTTTGTTTCGTAGGTTATGTTGAAGGCTTTGGCGAAGTTTTGCCCCAGATTATGCACGGTTCCAATCTGAAGAGCTCTGCCGTCAGGACATAACATGTCAAAGGCTATCGTGTAAAGGGCTCCAGCAAACTTGTCCCATTCCGGTCTCCGGGAAACAACGTAGGGAACACCAACCTCATCAAAGAACCTCTTGTAGAGCTCCACAGCCGCGTTTATCTGCTGTTCAGCTTCCTCAAAAGTGGCATGGCAGGTGTGGGCTTCCTTGAAGGTGGAGACCTCACGCATCCTCAGAATCGGACGGGTTGCCTTGGTCTCATAACGGAAAACGTTCACAACCTGATACAGTTTCAATGGCAGGTCTGCGTGGGAGCGAATCCAAAGCTTCAGCATAGGAGCTATAACCGTCTCGCTTGTGGGTCTCAGAGCATACCTGACCTTCAAGGGTTCAAAACCGCCATGGGTCACCCAGAAGCATTCTCCCTCAAAGCTCTTCACGTGGGCGGACTCTTGCGCTAGGGAGGTTTCGGGAATCAGAAGAGGAAATAGGGTCTCGTCATGTCCTGTCGTGTCCAGTAGATTCCGTAGAATCTGGAGCACATTTCTTCTTATCTTGAAGCCATAGGGCATCCAGACACCCGAGCCCTTGATGGGATAGCGGTAATCCATTATGCCCGCGTTTATGAGCACATCGCGGAACCATTCACCGAAGTCTTCGCTCCATTTCTGTCTCTTCACAGGCAAACTATGCACCTTCAACAATCAAGCTGTATGAGTGACCATTAATTAAAAACTGTTAGGATATTAGCTTATCACTCGTCTATTGTACAGAGATTTTGTCTGCAGCCCATGCAATGTTCAGCTCCTCTAGTGTGCTCTGTTTTGGGATTCCCTGTTCAGTCCAGCCCATCATATCATAGTAGAGAATCTTTGCCTTCTGCAAATCTTCGGGGTTTACGGATGTTTTGTTTAGGGCGCCTGATGTTTTGGGTTTGAAGAATCTTGGGGGAAGCCAATCGTCTTTTTCTGTGAATCCTTCTCTGATGTTGAAGATTCTTGTAAGAGTGTTTCCTCTTTCCACGACCTTCATCAGTTCAAAGGCGGTGGTGTTCCATCCCGTCACGGATCGCACAATCTCAACTTTCTGTATGACACTCCATGGCGTAAACAGGCACATCACCAGAAAGTTGTTGAGGGTACGCCACTCACTAACATACTTGAATAACCGCACTTTTTTGGGTCCAAAATCTTCAACTGGCACAGGCTCCAAGATTCCGAGGCTATTATACCTTTTTGGAAGCTTAGGATACAGGAAAGTGTCATGGATGTTGTGAACGTGATCTGCCCCAGTTGGAGATAGTGCGTAGCCCAGAGCCTCGCCTCGTTTTAGTCTGGGGTCATGCATGGGAACTTCCTGGCCCTTAACGTGAACAGCAAATTCTTCTGCGCCGTTTCCGATTTGCTCAGCAGCACGTTTGGTGCCCTCAGCCAACAATGCGCCTAACCCTGTTTTTTCTCCGATCAGCTCCACCAGTTTAACCATAGATTCTGCATTTCCGAAACTCAGATCCATGCCGCCTGTATCCTCTTTTGTGAGTAATCCATGCTCAAAGCATTCCATGGCGAAACTGATTGTGACTCCTGTGCTTATGGTGTCTATAGCGTATCTTTGGCACAGCTCATTCGCCTTACAGACTGCCCTGAGGTCAGACACTCCACAGTTTGACCCCAAAGAAGCCAAGGTCTCATATTCAGGTCCGCCATATTCTGGATTCACATTCCACGGTGCTTTTACTTTAACCTCCTTTTTGCAGGCAACAACACAAGCGAAACAGGTTCCCATACCAACTTGCACATGCTCTTTGACGGCTTGAGCCGAAATTTGGTCCACTTCTGCGAAGTCGCCGTCGCGGAAGTTGCGAATCGGAAGATTTCCAGTCTCCTCCATTGCATCCATGGTATCCCCTGTTCCATAGGCATGCAAAGCGTGGGCAACGTTGTCCACGTTTTGTGCCATCCACTTGGCCAGTTTTCCGAGCCGCTTTGGTTTGCGAACTGGGACTCTTGTGCTTCCTTTGACTGCAACTGCTTTCAGGTTTTTTGATCCCATAACTGCTCCCATGCCACATCGACCAGCCACATGATTCATGTCATTAACTACAGAAGCGTATCGAACCAGCTTTTCTCCTCCTGGACCAATCTGAGCCACTTTCACCCTGTTGTCTCCCAAATCGCTTCGAATCGTTTCCTGAGATTTCTTAATTTCAAGTCCCCACAGACGGGAAGCATCCCTAAGTTCCACTTTTTGGTCTTTAATCCACAGATAGACGGGACTTGATGCTTTTCCCTCAAAGATGATGGCGTCGAAGCCTGCCTGTTTCAGTTCTGCTCCCCAGAAGCCTCCAGCTTCGGCTTCTCCGTATGCGCCTGTGAGGGGTGATTTGGCGCCTACACTGTTACGTCCACTGCCGCTGACGGGTGCGCCGGTCACGGGACCACAAGCAAAAATCAGCTTGTTTTCTGGACCAAGAGGATCTATTCTCGGCTCTAGTTCCTTGAGCAGGTAATAGGATATTAGTCCTCTGCCCCCAAAATAGCGACGGTAAAAAGTTTCTTCGAGATTTTCAGAAGAGATTTTCTCTTTGCTCAGGTTCACCCTTAAAATCTTGCCTGTAAAGCTTTTTTCCATTGAACACTCGTCCTTAATTTTTTCTCGGGTTCTTACGTTACATATTAACTTCTTACATTCTAATCAAAAGTCTTGTTGTTTCTACTGCGTGCGCAACTCATGAGAAGCAGGTCCATATTATTCAAGAAGTGATTGATGTTCGCCGATAACGAACGTTTATATATCATCGCGAACGGAATATTTGTCATGCGCTTGGTACATAACGTGTTTGAACCCAAAGCATCCAGGGTTCTCAGATGTTTGTTAGTTAATATTGATAGGGAATGGACAATTCGCGAAATAGCCAAAGAAACGTCCATTTCGGTCGGGTATACTCATGCTGTTGTATCAACCTTGCTTAAACTAAGATACATCAATAGGAACGACAAACATAAGCTTGCTGTGATAAACCCGGCAACTCTATTAAAGAGATGGGCGGCTTTCCACCAATATGATTATATCAACTCTTTTTTGGAATACTACACATTTGAGAAAGAGTTGGATGTTTTCTTGACCAAAATCGAAAAGAAGATTGCTAACGAAAAATATGCACTAACATCACTTACAGGAGCATGGTTAGTATCGCCTTACGTACGACCTATTGATATTCATTTTTACGTAGAGAATAAAAACAGAGCTAAAGAGTTAGCCAAATTGCTTAACATTAAACCAACTGCCGGAGTTGGCAACGTAAGAATAGTAATCCCATACGATAAAGGGGTCTTTTATGGACTAAAATCAATTCGAGGAATAAAAGTAGTGTCAAACGTGCAACTCTTTGTTGATCTATTTAATTATCCCGCCAGAGGAGAGGAAGCTGCACAAAATTTGTATAACATTATGGAAAAAGAGTGGAGCCAAGTTTTGATAGGGGGATCAAATGTACGATAGATACCTTACAGAAAAATCAAAGGGTGCTTTGGTAGAGCTTTTTCTTTCTTTGGCAATGTATCATAGAGACATTGTTCTTGTAGGAGGTTGGCCCCCATATTTTCTTACTCTGAAACAGTTTAATCATTGTGGTTCAATTGACATAGACTTAGTTCTCCGTCCATCAATAATTGAGAAATACGAGAGCATACGAAAAATAGTAAACCGTCTAGGATATCAACAAACGCCCAATATCTTTAGGTTCGAAAGGAATTTAAGCCCATTCAAAACAAAAAGGAAATTCATCATTCATTTAGATTTTCTTACAGAGCCAGATGTTGCAAAAGAGGTGGTAGACAGCGAAAGACTTGTTGAAGTTCAAAACGATCTTAAGGCTTGTCTCATCGAAGGAATTTGTATTGTATTTGATTTTAACTACGATGAGACTATTGAAGCAACTATTCCAAATGACGGAAAAGCTAATGCTCATGTGAATGTTGCAAATATCGTTGGCTCACTTACAACAAAAGGACAAGCTCTTAGAGGTAGATTTAAAGAAAAAGACTGCCCAATAAAAAACTCGATTATTTTGTCAAGCCTGTCAACAATCAAAACCGCTTTTTCTAGTCCTTCAAAAATAGGACCTTTAATGGTTTCACGATTCATTGGATCTGATGTTACTACTGATGCATTTGAGAGGGTGAACGAGTTTCTTTCGGTTGTAGAGGCAGCGCTTTCTATTCGCTTATAGCGAACATATATATACACAAGCGAACGAAGGCGCTCACATTAATCCTTCAAAAAACAGCACGCGCGCGCAAACTATCATAGGAATTCAAGGAACACTTTAGCAAGCAACCTTCCAAGGACATCGTTACTAATTCAGATTACCGCTTGAGCAATTACTAAGACGACCAATAGTATCGACAGGATTTTCAGAGTCTTTCCGAAAAAAGTTAAAGCAACATGGGTAAAGTGAAATACATATACCCCATGTTGGAGAGAGGGACTGCTTGCTTGAAGAGTGGATGGAGCAATTTGCGCTTCAATTTGGTTACTTTGGCGTCTTTATCATAAGCTTCATCGGCTCAGTATCTGTCGTCTTTCCTATTCCCTACACCCTTGTAATCTTTTTCTTAGGAAGTTCTTTAAATCCCTTTCTTGTCGCAGTCAGCGGCGGGTTAGGTTCTGCTCTCGGCGAATTCTCCGGATACGCGCTCGGCTACTATGGAAGAAGAGTAGTGAGCGAGGAAAGACGCAGAAAAATGAATTACATGATGAAACTCTTTGACCGTTACGGACCTGTGGCAATATTCTTCTTTGCCCTGACGCCTCTACCCGATGATCTGCTTTTTATTCCGTTGGGTGTGATGCGTTACCCGTTTTGGAAAGCGTTCATACCAGCACTTTTAGGTAAGACGCTGATGACTTTTATTCTGGCTTACAGCGGTCAGCAGTCCATCGCTTCAATTAAAAGTTTACTTGGTGGTTCCGGAGATTTGATGATCGCGGTAACTCTTGTTCTTCTGATTGTTATAATTGTGGCAATGATCAAGATTGATTGGGAGAAACTTTTTGAGAAGCATGTTGGCAACGAAAAAGTTGACTGAATGCTAAAACGTTCTATGAAAAATTCAAGGAGTGGCAGAGTAATGTATCATTTAAAGTTGAACTTTTAATGTGTAACAGAAATTTGCCTTAAGGTCAAAGTAACGTCCCCATAAGCCAACAGGAGCATAAAAACCTTAAATATACGCGAGCTTTCAGCATTCTTCTTGGTTGGTGGCAGCTATGGTTAACAAAGCAAAAGGGCGACTCTTCAAAAGAAAAGACGACAAATATCTAATCTATGTCCCTGTAGACTTGGCTGAAGACAGTATGTTCCCATTCTCAACGAACTCTGCAGTTCCAGTGAAAATCAGCTTCTCGATAGGAGACAACAAACTCAAGATAGAGAAGTGGAACGAAGAAACCGAGTGACCTACAGGTAAACAACAAACAAATCACTCTCTCTTTTTTGAACTCCACATAACCCAAATATTCTTCACAAAACAACTCGTTCTAAAAATCTTTGACTACAGGGACTGATAATTATAGCCTGATATAAATAGGTGCAACACATATAGTATATTCAGGTGGAATTTCAGCAAAGATAAATGACAAAAGTCTTCCATAACATTTGTCATTAATCTTTCCATTCTACTGAAAACATCAAACAAAAACAAGAAGGGTTATGGCTTGTCCCTCTCCGGGTTTCAATTCAAGATGCATTATAAAATTCTTCATAAACTTAGAAAAGCAGGAGCCCTTTCAAGAGACAGCGCTGTGACAATTGGAGAAGCAGATTTAGACTATCAAGAGCAAATGTGGTTAGATTATTTTGCAGGAGTATTTCTCGGCAGAATAAAGAAGACAGAAGACCGTCGATATTACATCCAGTGATGAACGTACAAAGGTTAATAAGGTGAACTAGGGGTTAAGGGCTTCAGCAGTTAGGTGCTTTTCGAAAAAGTGGAACGGATAAAACGGTTTCTAGTTTTTCAGGGCAATTCTAGCTGACAAAACAATCGAGGTGAGAGAATGTCATACTCATACAATTCAAACAGCGAATCTGGATTCGACCATGAAGCACCAGTTGAACTTGGACAAGAATACGAGGGCGAAATCGAGGACATAAGCAGAAGGGGCGACGGCATTGCAAAAATCGAGGGCTTCGTCATATTTGTGCCAAACGCCAAGAAGGGAGAACATGTGAAATTTAAAATAACGAAGGTTGGACGCAGATTTGCAGTTGCAGAGTTAGTGCAAGCCTAACCTAAAACTGCCAATAAACTCTCTTACGCATTTAGTGCATCAATATAAGAAGCAGTTTGATCTTTGAATTTCGTCGATTTTCATCTGATCTGAAGGGTTACTTAGAAGGGAAATCGCTGGTTTTCGTATGCCAACTCAATCCCTGACACGTTTGGCTCTTCAAACACATGGAGAGCCTTGTCTATTTCTTTGACGTTTCGGAGTGCAGTTAGACCTAGGTCTGTAATGGCATAGACTCTTCTTTTTTGTCTTTTTTTGCTGATTGTTTGTTCTTTAACTAAGTTACGTTGCACTAGAAAACTTAGGCATTCCTTCAAAGCACTACAGTTTACGTTAGCTTTATACGTAATATGGGTTGGCTTTAATCTTCCATGGTAAGCCAGAGCCCGAAGAATGTCGATGTGAATTTCCAATTTTGAACGTCTCATGCTGTAAACCAAGCTCTACTATATACAAGTATAGTTTATATCCTTTGAGAAGTGACAATAAGAATCTAGTAATGATTTTTCTAATTAGCATTAACTCATAATACAGTTTCTATTGAGCGGAGATAAGTAGTATTCATATTAATCCACGTCTCCTAGAGACTTCAAGTTGCAAAACCAGATGCAGCAGATTTTAAGTATTGGAGCGTCAGAGGATGCGTTCACGTCAATAAGCGCTACCAAAAACTTAACGGAAACTAAAAGCTACCACACTAGAACCGCCGAATTATCCAGAAAACCTTAATTCACTGTTATCATTCAAAATAGCAAAGAAAACAAAGCCGGGGTAGCCTAGCCTGGTTATGGCGCCAGACTCATGATCTGGAGAGCAATCTCCTAAAAATTAGGTGCCCAGAAGTCGCGGGCTCGACTCCCGCCCCCGGCACCAACCAAAACATAAGACTAGAACAGAAAAAAGCAGAGTTGAAAAAGTCTAATTCAAAGCTTTATTTCTAAATTATGTCCATTCTTGCTTTGTTTCTAGTGCTTCCTCAATTTTTTCGATAACGCCGTCCGGAATGTAATATCCTAGTTAAATGCTACTTCGTAAGCTAGAGTCTGTTCAACATGTAAAATGTCAGTTAACAGCCTTGCCAACAATTGGTGTTTCCTTATTGCGTACAGAGCTATTTTATGTCCCTCTTCCGTCAGCTTAACGCCTCTATAAGGCTGATGCGTCACTAATCCTTCTCTCTTTAACCGCTTTATCGTGTTAGTTATCGTTCCAGAAACAACACCAAACATCTTGACGAGTTCACTTGTCCTAGCGACTCCGTTCTTCTCTTGAAGAATGTAGATGCCCTCAAGATATCTCTCAACTGAAGCGGTAACTTTTCTAGTCATTAAAGTTCACATTGACAGCAAACCAGAATTATGGACTAATCCGCCTCCAAGTAATTCTTCCCCTTATCAGTAATCGCGTATACACTACCAGTGGATGCTTTTTGCATACATTCCTTGCTTATTGGACATCCTATACAGCCCCTTGGCATTTCTTTAGCGCTATCAATCTTTTTCAAGTAGCCTTTCGATGAAAGCAGAGAGAAAATACTCTCCAAAGTAGACTCTTGGATTCCCACCTTGTTCGTAATATCTCCCTTGCTTAACAGGCCTCCGTCACGGATCACTCTCAGAATCTCTTTCATCAACGTTAATCACTCTCTCCACTCCTTTTTAGTAAAGGCCAGATACGCCCCCGGTAAAGCTAGAAGGAAGAGCCATATTCCAGGCCGGAGATCATCCAGCCAAATCCACTCCAGCCAGTCCTCGAACTGAAACACGTATCCTACACCGTTGGCCAACATTATCACAAGATATACCATGAAAAATACTGCTGCGAGAAGGCTACCAACAAGGAGGAAGGACAGCCCTTCTCGTTCAGCCTTTGTCTGCTCTCTCACTCCAGTGAGATACACCGCGCCGATTATTAGCAGCATGATTCCGCCGAAGACATCTGGTGGGACAACGTTTACTCCAGCTAGTTCTATGGGTTGGATAAAGGAAACTCCGGTTCCTACAAAATCTCCCCAGCCTACTAGTATTTCTAGGATGCCGAAGATGGCGTACAGTATTCCGATGACAAAGGAATAAACGGCTATTGTCTTTCCAACATTCTTGTTGAATCCCATCCTTTTTCACCTCTATACATATCCTAATAATGCTCCTATTCCAGTGATGATCAATCCAACTACATATGCCACGACAAGTGTCAAAACTAATTGGAAGATAGTCCACTTCCAAGAACCGGATTCCTTCTTCATTGTACCAATTGTTGCAACGCAAGGTATATACAGCAATGTGAAAGCCATCAAAGTGTACCCGATAACGGGGTTGTAGCTCGCTAATAGTGCTCCTCCGATCGCTGTTTCTCCTTCAACAGCGTAGATGATTCCAAGCGCCTCCACGGCGATCTCTTTAGCCAGCAAGGCGAAGACTAGGGATGCTACGATTCTCCAGTCAAAGCCTAAAGGTGCGAAGAGAGGAGCAAGAGCGTGACCTATTTGTCCAGTGTAAGAGAGTTCAACTTCAGCACCCCATGGGAAAGTCGATAGAAACCATAGTATGATTGCACCAGCCAAGAGGTATGTACCAGCCTTCTTAAGGAACTGAACGCCTCTTTCCCACATGTGGATCACAGACCCGTGAAATGTAGGCGCTTTGTACAGAGGTAGTTCCATGATAAAAGGAGCTGGTTCTCCTCTCAGTATGGTCTTTCTTAACAGTAATGCTAACAGTATAGCTACGACGATGCCTAAGAAGTACATGGACCATATTGCTGTAGTTGCCATTGAACCGAAGAAAGTCCCTGCTATAAGGATGTATACAGGGAGTCGTGCACCGCAGGATATGAATGGGTTAACCAGTAGGGTTATTAGTCTGTCTTTTTCTCCTTCAATGCTTCTTGTAGCCATCATAGCAGGTATGTTGCAACCGAAACCGAGGAGCATGGGTATGAAGGATCTTCCATGTAGTCCCAGCTTGAACATGATCCTGTCCATTATGAAGGCGGCTCTGGCGAGGTAGCCGCTGTCTTCTAGTATAGATATGCCAAGGAACAAGAAGAATATAGGAGGTATGAATGTCAATATGAAACCCAGACCTCCAAAGATGCCGTCGCCTATCAAGGAGGCAAGAACTTCGTTGGGGATTCCCGCTGATGCTTCGGCAAGCTTTTCGAAGAAGAGGCCAATTATCTCCATGAATGGTGCGGAAGCATCATAGGCGAATCGGAACATGGCCCAAAATAAAGCTATGAACACTGGAATGCCCAAACCCTTATGGATGAAAACCTTGTCCAGCATGTCGGTTAGAGTCCACTTCTTAGCTCCCCTTACCAAGCTGGTCGCTAGTATGGTGCTGATAAGATCGTACCTCTTGTCTGCAAGAACGAGTTCTGGGTCATCTCCAAGGACATTCTTTGCTTTCATGATCACCTCCATGAGTTCATTTTGGTATCTACTGCCCTTGATCTTCTCCAGTACGTCTTCGTCTTTCTCCAAGAGCTTGATAGCCAGCCACCTAGGCGGATACTTCTGGGCCAGCATCCCATCCTTGATGATGTCCACAATTGATTGTATCAAATCTTCGATCTTCTCCCCGTAGGTTATCACGGGTTTTACCTTTACCAGACCCTTTTTTTGGGCAGCATAAACGATCTCATCTTTGAGCTCTTTCATTCCCTCCTTAGTAGTGGCTGCTGTTGGAACTATAGACACGCCGAGTTGTTTCGAGAGCTTCTTCACGTCGATCTTGTAGCCCTTTTCCTTGGCGACATCGAACATATTCAATGCGATAACTACGTTTGCCTCCAGCTCCAGCAACAAGAATGTGAGATAGAGGTTTCGCTCGATGTTTGAGGCATCGATTATGTGGACTACAACTTCGGGTTTCTCTTCCACAATGTAGTTTCTTGCTATGAGCTCGTCTACGGCGCGGGCAGTGAGGCTGTAGGTTCCAGGCAGGTCAACGATCTTCAACTCGGTCCCTTTATGGACGCATTTGCCCTCTTTCTTCTCCACGGTCTTGCCCGGCCAGTTTCCCACGTGCTGCCTAGCGCCGGGCACAAGGTTATTGAATATGACTGACTTACCCACGTTTGGATTTCCTATCAATGCCACTGTGTAAACCATTAGTTATCAACCTCTTGTACCATAATCTTCACGGCGATGCCTCTGCCGAAGGCGATTCGTGAGTCTTTTACTTCGACGACTAAGGGTCCCCCATGACCGGGATTAGGGGAAGAATGAGAGCATACAACCGTTACCTCAGCGTCACGAGTAAATCCCATATCGCTTAATCTTCTAACTAATCCTCTTCCGCCACGAATTCGGGTGATTTTTCCCTTTGCTCCTACAGGAAGCATTGCAAGAGGAATTTCCATCATCGTTTTTCCTCCAACGAGACATAGATACGCTCTGCTTCCCTCTTCCTCAAGGTTAAATTGTAATCTCGAATTTCGAACTCCACAGGATCACCTAATGGCGCTCTGCGGATCACCTTTATCTCGGAGCCTCTAACGATTCCCATATCCATAATCCGGCGCCTAGTTGCATCGCTTCCTTTGATACTAACCACAACACCCTTTTGCCCCGGTTCTAAGTCGTTTAGTTGTAACTCCATTTGGTACACCTAATTTTAGGGCAATCTAATTCTGTTTTAATACAGTAAACGCAGTTAGGTGCACCTAAATCTTGCCCGAAAAAAAGTAGGCACGAACATAGAAACCGAGAAAAATTAGGTTTTTTAGCATATCCAACCTAAAAAAGGGTTTTTGCATATACGCCGTCGTTCATAGTTCTGGAATTTTCGAAGAATGTCGTTTTGCTATTTTTTGTTTCCTTAAGCTTCTCTTCTTTCACAGTATTTCTTGAATTCCTCTAGCCATCTTTTCATGAACATTGGTCGTTCAGAATACTTTGTTATGAAATCGACGAATCTCGAAAATTGCAGTATAGTTTTAGAATGTAACTCGTGTTCGAGTATGTGCGCGTCTTTTAGCGCTATATCCTTCGGAACTAGCAAGATCTCCAGAAATTCCCTAAAGGTTTCATGCCTTTTCTCAATAATTTCAGCTATCTCCCTTCCACGGTCCGTTAATGTAATTCCGCTATATTTTTCATAGATGACGAGTTCTTTTGCATCTAACTTCTTCATCATTTCGACGACGGTAGGAGGTTTGACTTCGAGTTCTCGTGCAATGTCTTTGATACGAACGAACCCTTTTTGCGCTACAATTTCGTAGATGGCTCTCAGATAGTCTTCAGCTTTACTAGAAATTCTATTGGTACTCACGTTTTAAGAGACACCTAACAATATTAGGGAAACCTAATATATTAATTTAAGCTATATTAATTTAAGCGCACGCAACGGTTTCACAATTTCAGTATTGAGAGGGGAATAGATGTCCCATTATTAATGTTGTCTTAACTTTTCTTTGATTTGTAAGCAATGCATAGGTAGCATCCTGGTTCATCCTTGATGCTGATTCCCGCGAATCCTGTTTGCTCCAGTAACTGTTTCATCTCAGCTTCTTCGGGCAGCACATCGTGTACTACAGCTGATGAAGCGTTGTTGTGGTGTGCTGTTAGTTCTTCGCTGCTGAGGGCGTGGGCGATGACGAGTTTGCCGCTAGGTTTTAGTGTATGATTTATGTTTTGCAGGGCTTTTTCTTTGTTTTCTAGATGAGGAAACAGGCTAAAACAGATAACAGCGTCAAAAGTTTCTGTTGGGAAAGCATCCTCTTCAATGTCCTGAAGCCTTACACTGACGTTTTTGAGGTGTGAATGCTTTGTTTTGCATATCTGGATCATGTTTTCTGAATAGTCGATTGCAGTAACTGATCCGGCTGGTCCAACCTCTCTGATTAGATAAGGAATCAACACGCCAGTGCCGGTGCCAACATCCAAAATGTTCTGTCCGGCTTCTAGACCGAACTGGGGAACAAAATTTTCTAAAAAAGAGGAAAGTTTGGGATTACAGAATCGTTCGTTCCAACTGTTTGCCTGATCGTTGAAGTATGCTTTTTTGCTCATTTTTTTGTGGTGTCTCATTTCTTTTTTCTTTTGGCGTAGAGCAGCACTGCCTCCACTGCAACAACTACAAGCGCCAGCGATGTGGTTATCTGGAATATGGTTACTTGGTTCTGTAAATCAGCGTTTTCTGCTTTGAGAGTGGACGTGGATTGCCATGTGACGGTGCCGTTGAAAAGTTGTTCCGCGTTGTAGCGTAGCATTTTAGGCAAGTTTTCGGTTCCAGGAATGGCGCCGGGAAAGTTTGTTAACACCAAATGTTCAGCACCCACTTCAGAGGCTATTCCCGCTCCGAACTCAACGTCGATTTGAAGGTTGTCTACTACCAAAGCCACTCCCTCACTCTGCGCGGTTTCTAAGAGACTGGTTATGTCGCCAGCTGACAGCGTTTCTGGCGGATTGTATGTTGCTACAACATTGAAGCCAGCCGATTCTATGAAGGTTTTCAGCCAGTTCATGCAGATGACCTTCACATTTGACGCATCTAACGTTTCAGCTTGACTTGCCATCCAACTGGAAACTTCATCAACATCATTGACTAGTTCCGAAATTTTTGAATCCAAGTCTACCTCCAAGATTTGGCTCAGGTTTCCTCCTACGCCGCGTATGTAGCTTTTTGCTCCTTCAGGCGTGTTGTATGCCCCGGGAATAGTAACCACTGTTAAGTTTTCGTTTCCTGCAGCTTCAAGTAATCCGTCCAGCCAGAACTCTCCTTGTATGCCTTGTTTAAACAGTATCTTTGCGTTGCTCACGGCGTAGACGTCACTGGGTTTCATGTCGAAATCAGCGGGACACAAACCAGGCTGAACCAGAACCACAACGTCAGTTGTGTCTCCTAAACATTCTTCAACTACGTTGCCAACTGCGTTTGTTGTGCATACGATTATGGGTTTGTCGGCGGCTTGGGCTTCGGTTACTGTTACTAACAGAAACAGTAAAGGAAGCACCATCAAAGTCATGCCAAAAGTATACAGCTTCTTATTTTTCATTTTTCGTTTTCCTCATTTCTTCTTCGTTTTGGTGATAGAAGAAGTGCGACTACAAAAACAATGGTTGACACAATGACGATGCATGAGCCAACGGGTAAATCAAAAAACAAAGAAACAAAAAGTCCAGAAACAGTTGTTGCCATCCCGATTACTGGGGAAACGATTACTATTTTTCTCATGTTTTCAGAAAATTGTAGGGTTGTGGAGGCAGGATTGAATAGAAGGGCGTAGATGAGTAGTCCTCCGACAAGTTTTAGGGAAAAAGTGATGGCAACTCCTGCGAGCAATATTATCAAGTAGATGAAGGGTTTGGTGTTGATTCCATCTGCTTCAGCCAGTTTCCTGTTAAACATTATGGCGAAGAGCTCCTTCCAGATGAAATACACTATGGCTAACGTGCCCGCAAACAAAGTAGTGAGGTAAACCAAATCAGCGTTAGTCATGGAGATTATGCTACCCCAGAGGACATTGGCTACTTGACTGCTGAGTCCCACCTCGGGTGCTAAGGTCAGAAACACGAACGCCAAAGCCATGTTCAAAGGAAAAACTATGCTGGTTATTGTATCCGCATGCAACCGCGCCTTATCTGCGATTGGTCCTATCAGAAGGGCGGTGGCTGACGCGAAAAGCAGACCAGTTACAAGCGGATTTGTTGCAGTTGCTACGCCTAACGCTGCTCCTGCAAAGGCTCCGTGGGACATGGAGTAGCCTATGGCTGAGAGCCGCATCCTAACAACGAAAACGCCTATCAAGCCCATCAGGAAACCTGCTAGGATACAGGCTATCAGTGCTCGTTGCATGATGGCGAATTCTAGCCAGATCAATGGTGGGTTTTCTCCAACGAGGTTGTGTGTGGGTGGTTTTCTACGAGGGGTAAGGCGTTTTTTGGTGTTCCGTAGAACGTGATTTTGCCGTTAGTTACAACTATGACTCTGTTGCAGTTGTCTATCATGTGGTGGATGTCGTGTGTTACAATAAGGGTGGTCAAATCCTTTTCTTCGTGAAGTTTGGTGATTAATGAGGGGATTTGTCCGCGTGAATCGGGGTCTAAGTTGCTGAAGGGTTCGTCTAAGAGAAGGATTTTTGGGTTTTTTGCTAGGGCTCGGGCTAGCATCACTTTTTGTTGTTGTCCGCCAGAAAGTTTGCCCATAGGTCTGTCTGCAAGCTCTTCGATTCCGATTAGTTTCATGGCGTCTAGAGCTTTCTTTTTGTCTTTCTCTTCAGGGTGGTGAAGAAATCCTATTTGTCCGTAACGTCCCATCAGCACGACGTCGATGGCGGTGTATGGTTCTCCGGGTTTAACCATGAAGTCTTGAGGGACGTATCCGATTTGGCATCTTATTTTTTGTCCATTAGATTGGACGTCTAATCCGAAAACAGATACTTTCCCCTTGAATGGAGGAAGCAGCCCGTTTATGGTTTCGAGGAGAGTTGTTTTTCCAGAGGCGTTTGGACCGACTACATAAATTAGTTCGTTTTTTTTCAGAGTTAGATTTACGCCCTTGATGGCGGGTCTTCTTTCACCTTCGTAGACCGTAGAAACATCCTCAAGCTTGATGATTGCATCCTCACGCATTGTCTCATCGCCTCTTCTGTACGGTTATCAGGTTTCAACCGACCCATCAGTATTACTATTTGGATATTTCGTAATACCAGAAGCCGTTATTAAATCTTTATCCAATAGTACGTAAGGTACATTAAGAATTGATTATATCGCGAATCTTTTGAATCAACTTTTACGCCTGAAATTTTCAGGGAGTCATCGGGAGAATGTAGTTTCTTCGTTTGCCAATCCAATCACCTATTAACGCGCCTATGCCATAGCATACGATCCAACTTATGAGGAGAGATTGTCCAGGTCCAGCCGTTTGGGTTACCCATCTGCCAATTCCGCTAATCGCCCAGATGATCCATAGAACAAATCCAATGGGTGTTATTCCCAGCAGTATGTATAACGCTCTATTTACTCTGATGGAGGGTCTGACACGAATATAATATGCGAAGCCTATGCCTAGAAAACTGAGAGCAACTCCGCCAACCGCTCGTGCTAAAGAAACATCCAAAAGAAAGAAACCAGCAACACCAGAGACAATAGTTGCGAGTAGAGTAACTATCCAAAGAGGCTTCCACCACCAAGGCTTAGTCTTCGAAACTTTGCTTTCAGCCATTTTTAACTTATCTCTTGGCAATTTGGGTTCCTTTGGAAACCAGCCTCGAATAAAGGATTCTAAACGATTTTTCATATTCATGGTTTCAACTCCGGAACAAGTTTACTGAATATTATGTGAGCCAGTTTAGCGGGATGAAATTCTGCTATGTCTTCTAGTTCTATGCCTTGTTCTTTGGCGATGTCAAGCAGATACTTTCGGGTTTGGCGCAGGAAGTTTTCGTTTGTTATTTCTTCGGGGTTGTCGTGCCAGTACCACACTTTGATTCCGTGGCTTGTGCTGTAGGTGATTATGGCTTTGCGTTTGAGAGCCGGATGGTAACCTAGAAGTATCGCCTTTTTTGGGTACAATTTTGTTACTTGGAGGTCGTTGGCTCCTGCAACGTCCAGAAGGGTTACGGAAAGCTTGGCTTCTGCGGTTAATCTTGTCTGGTTAATGTATTGTCTAGTGGTGCTGAGTTTAGTTGCTATTGCAGATACTGAGAAGCCGTTGCATATTAGTGACCAAACGGTTTTTTGTTTTTGGCTAAGTGGAGATGATAGTGAACATTTTATGCCCATAGCTGATCGAGTAAATAATTGGATATTTACAAGTATTTAAGTTTTGTCACCCACAATCACGCTGACGCCAGCAGACAGACTCAAACGACAGAACAAACCAAAAACCAGAGAACCATAATGACGTTTTTGGAGCTAAACATTTAAACCATCCCGTCTAACCAATTTTTGATAAAACGTTTAGGAAGCTGAAGGCAACGGCGAAGTGTCAATACTGCGGCAAAGATGTTGTTCTCCCCTTTAAATGCACTTACTGTGGAGGCTACTTCTGTGGTGAGCATCGTATTCCAGAGAGTCACGCATGCCCTGAATCGTGGAGGGCGAGGGCTCCAAGAGAGGCGCCGCCAGTGAGCACACGAGGATGGTCTAAAGAGCCTTCATACAGGTATAGCGTCTCCTATACGCCTCAATCAGCTAGAATATTTGGGTTCAGCCCAACAGAACTTAAACACCTGACCATCGGAGCGCTTCTAGTCATGGGCGTCGGCTTATCCTACTTTATTACCACGACGTCAGGGTCAACACTACTGAGTCTAGCAATCCTGTCAATCGCATTCACGTTATCATTTCTTCTTCACGAACTTGCCCACAAATTCTCAGCACAACACTTCAATTTGTGGGCAGAATTTCGGCTAACCCTGCAGGGAGCGCTCATAACGTTGGTTTCAATTTTTCTTCCCTTCAAGCTTATTTCTCCGGGGGCAGTAATGATTGCGGGGTCAGGAACAAGGGAAACTGTGGGAAAAATAGCCATTGCCGGACCAGTAACCAACATAATCATTTCAACTGCCTGCATACTGATCGCAGCTGTTGGTCAGAGCCTATTTCTGGTTGTCGCTTTCATCAACGCGCTTCTGGCAGTCTTCAACCTCGTCCCCTTCGCTATACTTGACGGATTAAAAGTGTTCAGATGGAACAAACCAATCTGGGCTGTAACGTTTGCCGCAGCAATTACGCTGCTTGCTTACACTTACTTCCCTGCATTAGCTGCTTTTTAGAAACAGAACAACTGCCAGAAAAAAGAAATGTGGCTTACATTAGCTCTATGCTGACGAAAACTTCTTCGGGCACGCGAATCCTCATAATTCTTCGCATAACCCGTTCTTCAGCGTCAACTATGATGAGGCGCTTGTGGATCCGCAGCTCCCACCTGTCCCAAGTTGCAGTTCCTTGACCGCACGGCGTTTTGCGTACGGGAACCTTGAGTCGTTTTGTTGGTAGGGGATGTGGTCCTGTGATTTTTACTCCCGTCTTCTCAGCGATGACCTTCAGTTCTCCGCATACTTCCTCAAGCTTTTTGTAGTCTGTACTTGTCAGCTTGATTCTCGCCTTTCTTACCATCGCCAAGATACTCCCTTAGATGTTGCCTTATCGTCTTTCCGAGTTTTAAATACTTTTTCCCTTATCCCCTCAGTTTAACAGCAGCATTTCAGAAATACCTTTTGGGTTTTAAGGCTTTAGAATGTATAAACGTGAACCTAGAAAGGAAGAATTAAGCCAGCTAACCCTCCGGATAGCAGATAACTTGACACCACGTAGCCCAGAATGGCACCACTGCATAAGTAAGGTAGTCCAGCTTGTGGCTTTCCTTTAATTACAACCGACATAAGAACTGCAAACCCTAGAAGGGTGCCAAGCATCACTGACAAGGCTATGAGAAGCCCGTTGTCGGCAATGTTGTAGAAGGAGGCGACAACCAATATTCCGGGCATCACTATGTCTCCTAAGCCCATGAAAAAGGCTTCCCGCTCTTCTTTATCTTCAAGTTTTTCTTTCAGCCCCTTTGTTTCTTTAAGCAGCGAATATTTTCGTGTTTTTGGTACAACCAGCATGACGGGCAATTTGAGGTCCATAACTGCGTCCGCAAGGTCAATCATGTGTTTGGTTTTGTAGACTGAGATGGCGTCGTATATTGACAGGCCGATGAGCAGCACGATTACCAGAAAGATGCTGAGGGAGATACCAAAGATTCCGATGGCGCCTACGCCCACTATTATGCCACAGAAGTTTATGATGTACCATTCTGGATACTTGATGATTGCCACAACCAAGATTGCTGCGGCGATTATGGAGAGAAATGTTGATGATGTAGCGTTTGGAACTGCAAGGGACAGCAGAGTGTAAAAGACGAAGAATGACGTGTAGGCTATTGAGCCTAGAATGATGACTTGTATGAACTGTTTCTTCCAGAATTTGGCAATCAACAGTATTGTAGCTGTGACCACCAGCATGATCACGAAGAAGACAATCAGGTTCATGGGATCGTTTGCATCTCCGAATGCTTGAAAGCCGCTATCTTCAAGGGGTTTCGTTATCAACATAGAGAGAAGATGGATTACGACGAATAGTCCACCCATCATAAACATGGGAAAAACAGCTGCGCGCTTTTCCTTTTTTTCGTCAGTCATTGGTGCTTAACAACACATTTACGCATTTATAAAAGTTTGATTTGAATCATCGAACACTCAGATTTTCACATACGGTATTTTGATATACGGCTTTAGATGTTTATGGTTGTGGATGATTTCTATGAAGTTGGTTGAGGCTCTGGAGAAACTTTCGAACGCTAACGGAGTAACAGGAAGAGAAGACGAAGTCCGAGAGTTAATGAAACAGTACCTGAAACCCTACGTTGACGAAACTAGGGAAGACAGGCTTGGAAACTTGATTGCATTCAAAAAAGGAAACAAAGACGCTCCCACCGTCATGCTTGCAGCCCACATGGACGAAGTTGGGCTCATGATAAAGAACATAAAGAAGAAGGGGTTCCTTCAATTCGCTAAGGTCGGGGGAATCGACGACCGTGTTCTCTTAGCGCAGAAAGTTATCGTTCACACGGATAAAGGTCCCTTGATTGGAGTTGTTGGTTCCAAACCGCCCCACATACAGACTGAGGAAGAACAAAAGAAAGTCGTTGATGCGGATAGACTCTTCATCGACGTCGGAGCCAAGGACAAGAATGAGGCGGAAAAGATGGGTGTTCAGGTCGGTGACGTTGTGAGTTTTGACACAAAATTTGTTCAAATAGGAGAAAATGTTGTTTTAGGAAAGGCTTTAGACGACCGTGTTGGATGCGCCATGATGGTTGAAACTATGAAGAGACTACAGAAAGTTGACTGCAACGTTTACGCTGTAGGAACCATACAGGAGGAGGTGGGGCTGCGAGGAGCAACAATAGCCGCCTTTCAGGTGGCGCCGGATGTGTGCATTGTCTTGGAAACAACAGTGGCTGGTGACATGCCCGGAGTGGAAGAAGGAAAAGCACCAGCAAAGATGGGAGAAGGACCTGTCGTAACTGTGGCAGACGCGGGCTTGATTGCCCATCCGAAAATATTAAGGTTGCTTATTGACTCGGCGAAGGAACATAAGATTCCTTACCAGCTGGAAACTGGAATCAGAGGCTCCACGGATGCTGCTAGAATCTCCTTAAGCAGGGAGGGAGTGCCAAGCGGAGTAATATCTGTTGCAACCCGTTATATTCACAGTCCAGCGGCTATTCTGAACCTTGATGATGCGGAGAAAACGGTTAAGCTTGCTGTCGCAGCTATAGAAAATGTTTCAAAATATTTTTGATCAGATTTTCTTGTAGAAAAGGAGTTTGAGATGGAGAAACGTTTTAGGTTTCTGGAACACACCGCTGACGCGTATGTTGAGGCTTACGGAGCCAGCTTAGAGGAGGCTTTCGGAAACGCGGCTCTGGCATCAACTGACGTTATGACCGAGCTGGAGAAGGTTGAGGCAAAGAACGAGGAGACGTTTATGGTTGAGGCTTCAGACGAGCCTGCTCTTCTTTACAGCTGGCTTGAAGAGGTGTTGCTTGAGTTTGAGTTGAAGGGCAAGCTTTACTCCCGTTTCGAGGTTTCTGGCATTGAAGAAACTTCTGGGGGATTCAGGTTGCATGCGAGAGCGTGGGGGGAAGCGTATGACCCGGAGAAGCATCCGTCGAAGGTTGGGATAAAATCGGTAACTTATCATCGGATGGAAATTCTGAAGGAACCCGAGTCCGTGACTGTGAGGTTCATATTAGACATTTAGCTAATGCTCGCAACGCGTCATCCTTTAGCAAAAGGACCAGCATCGGTGATCTTTAGGTAGCTTACAGGCGTTATCTGCATGCAACTACAGTGTTTTGCGTAAAAGCTTATAGATTGGCATCCAGAAAGACTGTGAATGCCGGGATGGCAGAGTGGATAACGCGCAGGCCTTGAAAGCCTGTGACCCCCTGGGTCGCGTGGGTTCGAATCCCACTCCCGGCGCTTCTGCTTATTTATTGACTATTTTTGGCAACCATTTTGCTTCACGTGTGCAGTATTTTTGTGTTTCATCTCATTAGCTAACTTAAATCGGATCATCCGATCAGAATCTGGTACCCACCTCAGCTTGACCGCCACAAGGCAGTTTATTTTCGGGGAAATGGGGTGACTACAAGTTTTGCGAATGTAGTCACCTTTGTTTAAGCATTTTCTTAAGCGCCCTGTATTCCTTGAGCATTAACTCGAGAGTCGGACGTATGTTGTGGTCTTTTCCATACGCTTGAAGCGCGGCATAGTATTGTGATCGGTTTCTCAGTTCAATGTTCAAGGGCGGCAGATTATGCTTCAGCAAGATGTTGTTTAATAGCAGTCTTCCAACCCTGCCGTTTCCGTCTTGGAAAGGGTGAATGTTTTCAAATTGATTGTGAACAACAGCTGCTAAAACCAATGGAGGATACTTTTTCTTATTTCGATTATACCATACAATCAGTTCTTTCAATCGCCTTTCCACCTGCGCGGAAGGCGCTCCACGGTGCACAACGTTTCCAAAGGCATCTGTAACTACCACCTCCACTCCCTTTTCTCGGAATTTTCCTGCAAAGGAGTTTGAGTTTTTGAAAACTATCCTGTGAAGTTTTTTAACGAGTTTTAGGGAAACATGCTCCTTTGCTGTGCGAATGTAGTCGACAGCCTCGGCAACGCCGTAGGTTTCGGAGATGTCCTCCTTGCTTATATCCTCCGGCCATTTCCTCTTTCTGAGTATATCCGCGACTTCTTTAGCTTCTACAATTGAGCCCTCAATTGCATTTGTGTCATAAGTGAAGGCTTCCTTGAACCTATTCCAATCGAGTTCTGAAAGGTGGATTACACGTAGTTCTCCACGCGCTCCAAGGGTTTCAAGCTCCTTTAAATCAGAAGGTGAAAGCACCGTAATGAACGGGTCGCGTATCGTTCGCCTTTCGTTTAATCTCTCTTTGAGTTCGGCTTCAGCGTGTTTTCTTTTCAGCTTCAGGTCTTGAGGGGACAAATCTGCGCCAAGGTAAACTCTGATTTTTCTGACGCTGCCTTTAACCCTGAATGAATGTGCCAGGTAATACTTTTTATGTCCGTTCCTTTCGCGAATCTCCAAATGCATAAGAAAGCTTGAGGTGACTACACATATTTAAGTTTTATTGCAGGTGACTACAAAAGGGCTTGCTCCGAGCCACACAAAGATCTTACGAAAACCGTTTTCAATACCGTCATCTTTCTGATTCCCCAGAAACCGTCAAAGCTGGTTCCACTGAGACAGGTTCTCGCGTGAAATTTAAAAGTGGTTTTAGACCTAACTCCCGGCGCCACAAACACACAATCATATTAGGAGACTAATCTAAGGTAAAAACCAATATTTATAACTTAACAGAAACTTGATGATAACCAGATTGTCGGGTTAACAAAAATTCGGATTAACCATGAGACCGTTGGAGACATCTCCCGCAATCCGAAATCTAACTTCTGATTTCTACTTTCTCCAATAATTGATTAGCTAAATTGGCTTATAAATACGGATGGAAGTAGCTTCTAGAAAAGACTTGATTCAATACTGAATTGAGCGAAATACTTTCTTCTTGAAGATTATAACAAATAACAGTGCTATCATCAATAATGGCAGAATAAGCCATGATGGAAACTCTGGAATAATATTTGGTGCCATTAAGGGATAGTTGTCTTGGTTATTCTCGTCTATTATGTAGGGTGTGTCTCCAATTCCATCTTCATTTTCATCTAATCCCGAATAATCATTCCAGTAGTTTCCTTCATTACCATTATCCCAGAATATATTGGAATCATCAACAATATCTATAGATGCGTTTACAAAGTCATTTTGGTAGAATGTGGTATTAAAAACGTAACAAATGTCAAGCTTGTTGTTTTGAATTATATTCTCTGAAACGATGTTGTCTGAAGAATAGCTAAGTTCAATTCCATAAGGACTATTGTCTTCAATAGTATTTTGAATAAGTGGGTTATTATGTGATTCAAAAATCAAAATAGCCCCATTATTTCCAATAATGCTATTATTTGAAGAGTCCCAAAGCCCAATGAATCCATTGTTTTCAGAAATAATATTTCCGTTAGACATGGTGTATAGCTTAATGCTTGAATTGTTTTTAGAAATGAAATTGTTTGAAGCTTCGGTAAGTTCGATATTTCCGTTTCCAGTGATTGTGTTGTTTGAGGATTTTGAGAGTCTTATACTCCAAGGGTTATCCAACAAAATATTGCCATCAGAATTTACAAGTGTAATTTGACCATCATTTCCAGAAAGGACATTGTTAGAAGAATTGTTAAGATGAATCCGAGGAGAAAAATAGCCCTGAGTAATGATAATAATTGTGTTTAAAATACTACAGTTGGATGAATCAAAAATACGCATAGTATCATAGCCAGCATGTTTTATGGTTATATTCTTGACTGTGACGTTCTTTCTGGACGAAATATTCACACTTACAAAATCCCAATCTCCTGTTTCTTGAAGGAGAGTAGTTCCTTGAAGAACAAAACCAGCACCATCCACAACGATATTGTCTCTTTCAACAACAACTGAACCATTAATATCTCCAGTAAACGTGTAAACATTACCCTCTCTAACAATCTTATCTGTTCCGTCAAAGCTTCCATCAGAATGAATGTAGATGATGCTTTGTGCTTTCACTATCGTAATTTGTGGAAGAGAAACAAGCACAAAGGAAAGAATCAATAATAGAGCAATTGTTGTTGTGATTTTCTTCATGCTATACAACACAACAGTTCATTTATGGCGAAAGAAGACTAAAAGGATTTTTGTAAAGATTTCTTGACTAACGGTTATTCTCCCGCAATCCGAAGTCTAACTTCTGATTTCTGCTTTCTCCAAGAATTGATTAGCCAAACTAGCTTATAAAGACTCATAGAAGTTACCTCTATGGAAGGTTTAGTTTAATCATGAATTTTACGAAATACTTTCTTCTTGAGAACTATAACAAGTAACATCACTATCATGAACAATGGCATAATAATCCATGATGGTAACTCTGGAATCACCACAATATCTACTGGAGCCATAAGTGGATAGTTATCTTGGTTGGGTCCATAATACACGTAGAAACTATATGGTGTATCCCATATGCCGGAGTTACCTAGTTCTGTGGCATTAGGATACCTTTCGTTATAATCGCTGTAGTAGTTGCCTCCCGGAGGATAAACAACATCCCAGAAATTCAGACCTGAATAATGTGCTACTGTGTTATTAATGAAATTGTTAAGGTAAATTCTTTGGTAAACCCCACCATTATGGATTCCCCTTTCGTTGTGTGCTATACTGTTCTTAACTATCTCACCATCTTCAACGTTTAACAAATTAATGCCAAATTTACTATTGGTTATGTTGTTCATGGAAACAAAGATTTGGTGAACATTAGCTATGTGGATTCCCTCACCGTTGTTTCCTATGTAGTTTCCAATAATATTGTAGTTGTCAGTATAGATTTTTATCCCAAAGTCACATCCAGTTATTAAGTTCTCCATAATGGTATTGTTGGTGTATACACCGAGAATGCCTGCGTCCCAATTAATTATGTGAATGTTTTTGATTGTTGCGTTACTGGTTGTTAGGTTTAGTGCAAGTCCAAGCTCCATTCCTTCAAGAGTATAGCCTGCACCATCAACAATAATGTTATTTCTCTCCACAATTATGGAATCAAAGATGTTGCCTGTGAATGTGTAGATGTTTCCATCTCGTTGAATCTTATCGGTTCCCTCAACGCTTCCATCGGCTCTGATGTAAATCGTGTTTTCTGCATTCACTAATCCCATCTGTGAAAAAGAAACAAGTATAAATGAAAGAACTAAAATTAGAGCAACTGTTGTTGTGATTTGCTTCATGCTATACAACACAACGATTTAATTTATGGCGAAAGAAGCCTAAAAGCATTTTTGTAAAGATGTCTTGACCTAACAAACGACACATTAGTCAAATTTTCTTGACCAAAAAAATCAACACCCATTTTTAACCGACACTCAAAGGCGCGG
>Ga0307422_1000416_pt1 | contig 24616 bp, 29 predicted proteins | sample SalMarWE160290MG_FD_202153 | JGI IMG/M metagenome (GOLD analysis project Ga0307422, IMG submission 202153) | Salt marsh sediment microbial communities from the Plum Island Ecosystem LTER, Massachusetts, United States - WE1602-90 | ecosystem: Environmental > Aquatic > Marine > Intertidal zone >...
ATTTCGTTATATTCTATCTCCTAATGATTACGAATTCGAACTTATCATTCCCAAAATTGGGGTTAGAACCCAAGTTTTAACCAACGTCAGTGCTGCTGATGAAAGTCAGTATAATGAGGTCTTAAAAGATAAAGCTGCTCACGCTGTAGGTTCTAGCTTACCTGATGAAAACGGAGCTATCTATGTTTTTGGCCATTCAACCAACTCCATCTTTAATCTTAATTTCTTTAACCCTGTTTTTTATTCTTTAAAAAAACTAGATAAGGGAGATCGTGTCGCTTTGGTTTACAAGGGCAAGGTCTATTCTTATCAGGTTGATAATCAAAAAATCATTAATCCTGATGAAGTATCTGAAATAGAAAATCTCAATTTGAAAGAGAAAAAGTTAATTTTACAAACATGTTGGCCTCCAGGAACAGCCTGGAAGAGACTTTTAGTCATTGCCTATCCCATAACTTGACAAGGAGAATTATATAATGTATAGTTTTATCTATCATAGCCTGCCTCTATTATAAAGCAGGTTTTTTGTATGAAAAAAATTAATCTACTAGTCAAAGGTCTAATTATCGGAAGTATTTTAGGACTTTTAATCTTTCCTAAAGTAGCTGCTGGTCGTTGTGTTGAGCAATACGGTGGTGGAGAAATTTGTTATGAAGGAGAAATCTCTTTGGATAAAGTTGTCAGACATCCTGAAGAGGACAAATATGTCGATAATCTCTACGCTGACGATTCCACTTTTGCTCCATACCAGGAAGTTATCTTTAAATTAACCATTAAAAATACCGGTGAAGATGATCTAAATGATATTGAAGTGAAAGACTTTTTGCCTGATTATTTATATTTTACTTCTACTCCTGATGGTTGGGATGACAAAACAGCTACCTGGAAAATTGATCATCTTAACCCCGGAGAATCAAAAACTTACGAAGTAAAAGCAAAGGTCGTCTCAGAAAATGATCTTCCTGAAGGTGATGGAATTTACTGTGTCACTAACAGCGCTGAAGCGAAAAAAGATGATAAAAGTGCTGGCGATACTTCGCAACTTTGTATTAGCAAAAAGATCTTAGGAATTACGACTATCCCTAAAACAGGCAACAATCTTATTTTAACTATTCTATTATTAGTTTCTGCTTTAACTTTCGGAGTTTTTAAACTTCGAAAAGAATACTTGAAATCTAAGTAACTCAGAGCTAATTTAGTATTTCAAGATAGCTCTTTTAAATAGGCATATTTAACTGAGGAGGTGTTAACCATGAAATGGTGGGAATGGGCCATAGTCATAGTATTATTCATCGCATTTCTTCCAATAATCTTGATCCTGGTTTTAATCTTTTGGCCAATCTTATACTATGAACTTCCTAACATGGATAAACAAAAATATAAAAGAAGGAGAGAAAAATGAAAAAAAGTAAAGTTTTAAAAAGCTTTCTTATTATTCTTCTAATTTTCACTTTCTGTTTCTCTTTTACGCTTTTTTCTTGCAAAGCTACTGCTAAAGAAAAAGCAAAGGAAGAACTTAAAGAAGAAATTGTCAAGGAAGAACTTAAAGAAGAAATTGTCAAGGAATTAGCAGATATTTTAGGAGAAGCAATTAAAAAAGCAGGTGACGAAGAAACAATAGTAGTTGAAGAAGTAGAAGAAGAGGCGATTGAAAAAGCAGGTGACGAAGAAACAATAGTAGTTGAAGAAGTAGAAGAAGAGGCGATTGAAAAAGGATTTATAGAATATGGCCCCTCAGATATTATCCCAGATGCGGGTGAATCAAATATTGAATTCATCGTCCTAAAAGGTATTACTGTAGTAGTTACCGGAGGACCTGGTGAAGTAGCTGGTTATTACTTTCCAGGAATGAGTAAAGGAGAGTTAAGAGGTAGTGTTTGGATATTCAAAGGAGGAGAAGAAAACGTTAAAGTAATAATAGAGAAAGTTGCTACCGGTAATTGGTACCAACAATATGTATGTACAGACCTTCCAGCTCTTCTGGAATATACTATCTGGAAAATGCAAGATTCACAATTTAAGAACTGTCTGGGTAACGGGTGTTCTATAGTCGACTTTTTTGTTGGTCAATGTGACCCTAACGTCCCCGGAGGTCTTGTTGTGGAAGAGGTAGGAACTCGTTAAATTGGTTAATATATGCCTATAAAAGAATGGGGATTTATAAAAAGTCCAAAAAAATAAATCCCCATTCTGAAACTTGTTTTTCAAACCCTTTATAATTTAATTATGATTCCCTTCTTTAAAAAAAATCTTTTTCTATTCATCCTTATTGGATTTTCTTTATTAATTTCCTTTTTAAATTTTACTCCTGGAACTTGGATAAGCGGATGGGATACTCTTCATCCGGAATTTAATTTTCCTTTAAACCTACAAAGAATCTTTAATGGTGTTTGGCGTTATGAACAAGGGCTAGGAGCGGTAGCCGGACATTCCCATATGGCTGATTTAGTTAGGGTTCTATTCTTATATCCTTTTTCTTTTATTTTTCCTCTCCATTTTCTCCGTTATTTTTATCTCTTTATCTGCCTTGTTTTAGGTCCTCTAGGGGTTTATTTCTTTTTAGAAAAAACGATCTTCTCCAAACTCAATCCTTATTTAAGAAAACACCTTTCTTTCTTAGGAGGATTATTTTATTTATTTAATCTAGGAACTGTTCAACATTTCTATGTTCCTTTCGAAATGTTTGCTGTTCAATACGCAAGTCTAGGATGGTTTTTTCTTTTAGTAAATGAATTTTTAGAAAAAAATAAAAAAAGAATATTAATTTATTTTGCCTTAGTAAGCTTTTTAAGCACTCCTCAAGCTTATGCAGCCACTTTATGGTATGCGTTTTTTGGTTGCTTTCTAATCTACCTTTTAACTTATCTTTTCTTACAAAAGAAACGCCTCTTATCCCTAAAAAGAATATTTCTTCTAGTAATTATTTTATTAGTTGTTAATTCTTTTTGGCTTTTGCCTAATCTTTATTTTGTTAGTCACCAGAGTGGGGGAGTCATTCAATCTAAGATTAACAGATTGTTCTCTGAAGAAGCTTTCCTTCATAACTATGAATACGGAAATATTAAAAATGCTGCTCTTCTGAAGAATCATTTATTTAGTTGGACTCAATATAATTTCAATACTCAGAATTTTGATTATCTCTTAAAGAGCTGGATTGATTATTTAAGAAATCCTTTTATTTTAGCTATTGGTTATTCAGCTTTTGTAATTGTTATCTTGGGTCTAGTTATTTCCTTACTTAAAAAAGAAAAGAAACTAATCCCTCTATTGTCAGTTTTCCTTGTTGCTTTTATCTTTCTTATTAGTGCTATTCCTCCCTTTAAACAAATTTTCTTCTTTTTAAGAGAGAAATCGCCTCTTTTTAAAGAAGCCTTAAGATTTCCTTTTACTAAATTTTCTTTAATTTTAATGTTTGCCTATGCTGTTTATTTTTCTTTTGGTTTAAGTTTCATCTCTCAATTCTTTAAGAAGAAAAAATGGCCCATCTCTTTATTAACAGGAATTATAACGATTACCCTTGTCTTCTTTACCTGGCCAGCGTTTAAAGGACAACTTATCGATCCTCGATTAAGAGTTAAAATCCCTCCATCTTATTTTAAAATGACCGACTGGTTTAACAAGCAAGAAGATAAAGGAAGAATTGTTCAATTACCTCTCCATACATTCTGGGGTTGGGAATACTATAAGTGGGGCTTCCAGGGTGCTGGCTTTACTTGGTTTGGTTTTGAGCAACCTTTATTGGTAAGAGATTTTGATCGGTGGAATCCAAAAAATGAAAAGGCCTACCAAGAAATCTCTTATGCAATCTATAGTCAAGATATTGGTCTTTTAGAAAACCTTTTACAAAAATATGAAGTTCACTGGCTTTTATTAGATAAAAATATTATTGCCCCTGAAGAAGATGAAAAAGTCTTATTTTTTGATCAAACAGAAAAACTTTTATCTTTATCAGAAAATATTAAATTAGCTAAAGTATTTGACTCCTTAAAAATCTATCAAGTAGGTATAAATCGAGAACAAGAAAGTTACCAAATATTGATTGATTTTGAAAATCCACCTGAAGAACTCAAGAAACAAGCATTAGAAAAAGCTTCAGAAATAGGAAAAATAAATAAAGAAGATTTTAATTTAAATATAAAAAGAGAGTATTTCTTAGATATAGAAAAGCTTGATCCACAATTAAGTCTTTGTAGCCAACCCCAAGAAAAACAAATTTTCGCTCTTAAGGAAATCCAAGAAGATAGCTTTGTTCTTTATGGGAAAAATGCTATTGCCTGTTCTAAAATATCTCTAAATTCGATTCTAAAATCAAGACCTTTTAATGATTTTCTATTAAAAATAGAATTTTTATATGAAAAAGACAAACCATCTTTTTGTTTAGCAAAGTGGGGAAGTGATGATTGTCTTTTGGGTGAAAAAGAAGAAAATAGTTATCTTTTCCAATTCACCGAAAACAGAAAAATAGAAAATTACGAATTACGCTTTCTTTTAGATGCTCAAGACCAAGAAAAAGAAACCTTGATAAAAAATATAAAGATAACAGCTTTTAAAGCTACTAAAAAACTCGCTCCAGAGATAATCGATAACATAGATATATCTAAAGAATATAACACTCAAAAAGCAGAAACGAGAGACTCCTTTAGTTTCCCTGAATTATCTCATCAAGAAAGTTATGCTTTAATAATGGAAGCAGAAAATACATCGGGATTGCCTCTAAGAGTCTGTTTAACTAATTACAACACCAAACGTTGTGATTTATATTTTAATTTAGATAATAGAGAAAATGTTGTTTTTATTCCTAGAATAAATAAAGAAGGACAAGGATATGATATTAATATAAGCAATTATGGTATTGGTCCATTAAGAACAATTAATAAATTAAAATCTATTAAAATAGTACCTTTTGATTATTCTTTTATTATTAGAGAAAAGATAGATAAAAATAAGGAAATAATAACTAATAATCAAGCTTTTGAGAAAAACTGGCGGGCTTTTATTATAAAAGATAATTTTAAAATTGAATTCTTAGGAGAACCGTTTTTATATAAAGGATGGGCCAATGGATGGGAAAAAGACCAAAATGTAGAAGGCAAAATAATCTTTTTCTTCTTGCCCCAAATTTACCAGTATTTAGGCTTTTTACTTATTCTCCTTTTAATTGTCTATTTAGCCTTTTTTTGATAAAATAATCAATATGGTGGCTGTAGCTCAAGGGTAGAGCGCCTACCTGTGGAGTAGGATGTTGCCGGTTCGAATCCGGTCAGTCACCCAAAGAGAGAAAAGGGCGAAAATATAGAAAAAAAGAAGCCTCGCTTGTTAGAATTGTTTTTTTATCCTAACAAGGAGGCTTTAGAAAAAGGAATTAATCTTCTCCTTACCAATCCTCTATATTTTCCATATTCCCAATAACATCAATTACCTCTTCTTCCGTCGCTCCAACTAATTCTTTATTATTATTACCAGGAATACGTGCATCAAACTCAATTTTTAATTCATGTTTATTCTTCCTAAGGTAAAAGTTAATGCATCCTATCGTCCCGCGTTTACAAACAGACCAATGGGCTATTCTAGAATATCCACAATAGGGTTCAGAATAAATAAATTCACTAAAAATAGAGTATATTCTGGGATTGCCAAGGGCTGAAATTAATTGCTTGAGAACTCTTATCATGAATTTGTTAACTTTTCTGAAATCCTTCCTTTTTTCCTTAACATTCTTTTCCCACTCTTTCATCTTTGCTTAAATTTCTTAATCTCTCTGAACGCATCTCTGCAATTTCAATAAAAGGTGAGTTCTTTTTCATATTATTCACCCCTCCTGGATTTACTTTTAAAAGTACAAATAAAATAACCAACTAGCTATAAGTTGGTTATTAATCTTCTAAAAGAAGAAATTCCTTTTTTCTGTCCATTAGCTTAAAGGTAACAAAACTCCTAAAATTATGTCAAGACTCACTAAGATATTCTTATTCCCTCGAATTCTTCTATCTCCTGCCTATTTAGATTCACAAATTATTTAATCTTCTTAGCCTTTAAATCTGTCTTTGTTAATCTTATCAGTTTACTCATTCTTCATCATCTTTTCCCCTTTTCTTCTCAGCCAATCTTTCCAAAGTCTTCCTGAATTACATATTTCAAAAATAGGGTATTCAGTATCCTCCTCCATAACTTTCTTTCCAATTTCTATTTCTTTTTTATTCAATTTCTTAATTATCCTTTCTTTATTCATCTTTATTTCCACTCCCTCTCGTCTTTTTAATATTTAACCATCAAGTTGCTAATACCTAAATATTACTATAAAAATTAATCAAGTCAATATTAATAATTAAAAACTTCTGGGAAAACTATGTTGAATTACAACCGGAGAAAAAAATAAAGATAGAAGGATGGAGTGGTAAAGAAAAGGCTTACGAGATCATCAAAAAAGAAATTGAAGATTGCAAAAAGAAAAATAAATGGAGTCCAAAACAATATTCGGTTCGAATCCGGTCAATCACCCATAGTTCAAAAAAGCCCGATATTTAGTCAAAAAAAGAGACTGATGTCATTAGGTTAAGAAATTTATTTATCTTCCAGCTATTGGAAGTTTTTGTTTCTTGAACAATCAATATGACATCAGTCCTTTTTTATATGATGTATTTTCTCTCAGGTTATCCTTTCTTGTTTATCATTTTTTTCATCCGTGAGACTACAATGAAAAAGGTAACCGAAGGAAAAACTGCCTGCAGCTATAATCAATCCTACAATCACGAAAACCATCTTCCTCATCTATCCTTTCCTATTAATTCTTGTTTCCTTTTTCTTTTTAGCTATTTTAGGTGATCTTTTAGCTTTAGTAATTATTTTTTTACTTAATACTTCATTTAGGTGAGGTATCATAAGTGGAGAACCAAAACCACCAATTTGCCTTCCTTTATTATATCCCTTCACTATTGCAACAATTAAGGTTACCAAAAATAAACTACCTAAAAAAACAGCCCAAAACATTCCTTCTCCTTTCTCTCAAATTACTTAAAAATTCATATTAAATTATTAAAGAACATTAGCAGATAGCCCGAATTATATTCAGATAGGATAGGGAAGTCAAGTTATAAGATAAGAAACTGCAGTTTAGTTATCTTTTGCCAAAAAGTTGAGTTTCTATTTCCTTTTTATCTTTTGAGGTAAGTAAATCTATACCTTCCTTTTCTAATCCATCCTTTAATTCATCTGTAATATTACAAGATTTATTAAAGAGTTCCAAAATAGCTTCTGGATTATCATCAGCAGCGATCCTGTTAATGGAAAACTTATAGCAGTCTAGGCATTTATGAACTAGCATTAATTCTCCTTGTCGTTTCTTACCATATTTGTCATAACCTTCATGCTTAAAAGTCAGTCCTATTGGTTCCATTTCTCCCTGACATTGTAATTGTTTATCACCTGATTTCCTAAAATCAACATGTTTTGACCATAGGCAAAAAGGGCAATGGTTACGAAAAGAAGTACCGATGAAGCTATCTAAATGAACAAATCGTCCACAGTGAGAACATAAGAAACCTTTTTTCTTTTTAGTAAACATTCCTACTCTAAGTTTATTTAAAGAAACTTAAAAAATCAATTTGGAGCTTGCATTTTAAAAGTAAAGTTCGCTAAAATGAGAGCTGTTATGGATAATCCTGTCCGCCAATTACCTCTAGGCAAAAAACCACCTTTCGAAATTAACTGTTTTGTGGAAATTCCCAAGGGCTGCACCAATAAATATGAATATGATAAGAAGAATCATGTCTTTAGATTAGATAGGGTATTATATGAAGCTGTTTATTATCCGGCTGAATATGGCTTTATCCCTCATACCTATAATAAAGAAGATGGGGACCCATTAGATATCATGGTTTTATCTACCTTTCCTACCTTCCCGGGTTGCTTAATTCCTTGCCGTCCAATTGGTGTTTTAAGAATGATCGACTCCAAGGAAGAAGACTACAAAGTTATTGCTGTCCCCGCCGATGATCCGCGTTTTGAGGAAATAAAAGATTTAGAAGATCTTTCTAATCACACTAAAAAGGAAATTAAAAACTTCTGGGAAAACTATGTTGAACTTCAACCGGAAAAGAAAATAAAGATAGAGGGATGGAGCGGTAAAGAAAAGGCCTACGAAATCATTAAAGAAGCGATTGAAAACTACAAGAAGAAAAAATAGGCAAAAAAATAACTCCCTGAAAGCTAATAAATTTTGTTTATTAACCAACAAGGGGTTTTTCTGTGGTCTTTTAGAAAGTAGAAAAAGATAATACAAGCATCGTCATATTTCTTTTTAAGAAAAACTGAATATACCTTTTTGCCATAAATAACGTAGAAAAAATGACCAAACAATAAGAAAAGAGACTTCGAAAAATAGCATAAAATAGAGAACTAGATCCCATTCTATAAGTAAACCATAAGTTATAGAAGATCCTAATGCAGCAAAGGCAACTAAATACCACCCCCATAAAATTACTCTCAAAAGAATGGTAACCACCTTATTAGAATTGGAATCTCTTAACCCTTTTGACATATAAATTTTCGAAAGTCCGAGAAAAATAGTTAGTGGACCTAAAACCAATACTATGACAGAAGCTACAAGCCACATTTTTATCACCCTTTCTTTATTCTCTTTTTACTACGCAAATAAGTAATTAAAATACCTATTCCAACTATAATAAAAAATACTGTGCCTATTAAGTATGCTCCCCAAGGATACCCAGATGGTAACATAACCCTTCCTTTCTCTTTTTGTTGTTGAAAAATATATGTAAGGCTCTTTTAAAAGCTTATTTTTAAAGAACTTTAGCTCGAATTATATTCAAAGAGAGTAAGGAAGTCAAGTTATAGGATTAATTAACAAAATATCCCCTAAATGTTATAATAAATCACTTGCGCCTGTAGCTCAACGGACTAGAGCGCGTGGCTTCGGACCATGAGGTTGGGGGTTCAAATCCCTCCAGGCGCGCATCGGGCCGTTAGCTCAGCGGTAGAGCAGCTGCCTCTTAAGCAGTTGGTCGCAGGTTCGAATCCTGCACGGCTCACCAATAATTTAACACTTCTTCTGGGTGTTTTCTCTTTTCTCTTGACAAATATATCAGAACCTGTCAGGATAGATTTGAGACTGTCCGATGAAAAAATTGTTTCTTTGTTTAGTCTTTATTCTATTTACCCCTCTTACCTTGGTGGCAAGCCTTTTAGCTCTAGATCAGGCAACTCCTAAAAAAGAGGTCCTAGCTCAATCGACTACTAATAGTGGACAATTTTATGCTGCCTTACCGCAAGATATCGGTAATGTTTTGGGGGAAATCACCACGGCTGATGCCCGCCCGGTCATCGTTGAAAGCTATCTTCAAAAACATAATTCACCTTTATATCCTTATACCGACAAACTTCTTGAAGCGGCCGAAAGATACAGTGTCGATTATCGTTTGATTGTCGCCATCGCCCAATGTGAATCAAATTTATGTAAAAAATCACCAGCTGGTTCTTACAATTGCTGGGGTTTTGAAAATGGAGAGACTAAATTTTTATCCTGGGAACAAGCTTTTAACCAGGTGGCCAAAACCTTAAAAGAAGATTATATTGACCAAGGGTTAGTAACCCCTGAAGAAATCATGCCAAAATATGCTCCTCCTTCAGTAGAGAAAGGCGGCCCCTGGGCTAAATGTGTTAGCCAGTTTATCGATGAACTAGAATACGGCGATTTTTAACCCCTTCCCACAATTATGACTAAAAAAACTACCTCTTATGATGACCCTTCGTTTGACTACCAAAGGTATTGGCAAACAAGGAAGTATGAAGACCAATCAGAGAAAATTGCCTTAGTTAAACTTTTAAGATTAATTCCCAATAAAAAAAATAAAAAGATTGTTGATATTTCCGCCGGTTTTGGTCGTCTAGCCACCCAATATGCTCCTTTATTCAAAAAATGCCTCCTTCTTGAACCCTCAGAAAAACTTCTTCAGGAAGCCAAAAGGCTTAAAACAAAACATAAGAACCTTCGCTTTGAAAAAGGTTTTTTAGAAAAATCGCCCCTCAAAGAGGGGAGTTTTGATGTTGCTCTTTTAATTAGAGTCCTCCATCACCTTAAAGACCCTGAAAATATAATTAAAGAGATAAACAAAATTTTAAAACCTAAAGGTTTTTTAATTCTAGAATTTGCTAATAAGTTTCACCTTAAGAATAGAATAAAGGCTTTCTTTAAAATGAATTTTGGCTTTTTTACTGAGCACCAGCCAGAAGATATTCATAAAAAAAGAAAAGGGCCTCTCTTTATTAACTACCATCCAAATCAAATTAAGACCCTTCTTTTAAGTAACGGGTTCAGAATTAACAAGTGTTTTTCTGTCTCCAATCTACGCCATTCAGTCTTTAAAAAAATCTTTCCCCTAAAAATCCTTCTTCTACTAGAGAAAAGTCAGCAGTTTTTAAGTGAAGTATTCAATAATTACACAGGACCCTCTTTGTTTATCTTGGCCCAGAAAAAGTAGTTTTTAAGTATAAATTTACTATTTCCAAACATCTTTTTTTATGATAGAATCAAAAAAATGACTAAGAAAAATATTCTGAAAAAAATATTTTGTTTTAAAAAGAAAAAGGGAAAGAAGGGAAAAATTAACCTTCGTACCTATTTTAAAAACTCAGTAAAAGGACAAAATCTCTATCTACTCATCTTTGTAATTGTCCTCTTAGGGGTTTTTATCTTTCTAAGAAACTGGTTTATTGTGGCCACTGTTAACTACCGACCAATTACTCGCTTCACTTTAGATAGGGAACTAGAAAAACAACTAGGGGAGCAGATTTTAGAGATGAAAGTTACGGAAATTCTAATTCAACAAGAAGCTAAAAAACAAGGAGTAAAAGTCAGTAAGGAAGAAATTAACGAAAAAATTAAAGAGATCGAAGATCAACTAGCTCTACAATCCCAAAATCTAGATGACATCTTGGCCCTTCAGAAGCAAACTAGAAAAGACCTAGAAAATGACTTAAAAAACCAGATTCTAGCCGAAAGACTTGTCAGTAAGAATATTGAAATTTCTGATGAAGAAATAGAGGCCTATTTCAATACTAACAAGGACTTCTATCCCGAAGGGACAACTTCAGAAGAAAAGAAAGAAGAAATTAAAGAAATTCTCTCTCAGCAAGAACTTAATGAAAAATTTCAATCGTGGTTGGACGATATTAAAAAAGAGGCCAAGATTAAATACTTCGTCGCCTTTTAAACAATTCCTCTTCTTATAATTCCCAATTGTGGAAAACTTGACAAATTAAAATCCATCTGTTAAAATATCCTCAGATCCTAAGGTATAGGTTAATTCCGGTACTTTAGGGTTTTTTCATTGGACAAAAAATCCAATTTATGAAAAAATTATTTTTAATCTTTTTTACGGCCTTCTTTGCCGTAATTTTCCTAGCTAAACCAGCCTTTGCTGCCGACAGCAAAATTCTTATGGCTGGTACTTCTGCTGTCTTAAAAAACGAATTTCTATTGATGACAAAAGACTGTAGAAAAGAAAAATTAGAAAATTTCTTAAAGTCCTATAATTCACCATTTTCTTCTCAAGCTCCTGAACTAGTTAAGGTCGCTGATAAATATAAGATCGACTGGAAACTTATCCCCGCTATCTCAGGGATCGAATCTAGCTTTGGAAGAGAAATGCCAGCCAGCTCTTTTAACGCTTATGGCTGGGTAAATGGAAACTATAAATTTGATTCCTGGGAAAGTTCTTTCGAAGAGGTAGCTAAAACCTTAAAAGAAAAATATATTGACCGTGGCCTAGATACTCCGGAAAAGATAGGCCCTGTTTACGCTCCTCCTTCAAAAAGCTGGGCGAGCAAGGTACGCTACTTCATGAATGAAATTACCAACTACAAAACTGAAGGATGTTTTGATTCTTTGACTTTGACTATCTAAATTTTTCTTTTTATACTAATTGTAATACAATAAACCAATGGAAGAAAAAACTATCTTTTCTGAAGAGACAAATCACTTCTCGCCCGAACAGGAGGCGACTTCTTCAAAAGAAATCTCTTCAAATATCCAAAAACTAATCAGGGGTTATAAAAATTACAAAGAAAGCTTAGAACCTAAGGAGAAAATTCCTGTTATCCATGTTGATGAGATTGCCTCCAAGGTGGCCGCTGCCTATGAAACTGTTATTAAAGTTATTAATTGGAAAGAAGAGCAACTAGTCAGGAGAACAGCCATTGAAAGGAAACTTAAAAGAAGATTAATTACCGAAATTTCAGGGATAAAACTCGTCAGTGATATTAAGCCCGACAGAACTGCTGAAAGTCTAGTTCTAGAATCTATTAGGGGAGGCCATTTACCTAATGATCAAATCCCACAGAATAAAATAGCCACTGTACAGCAAATTCTAGAAAAATATATCCATATTCTGAGAAATAATTTTAATTCTAAAGATCATAAAAACAGGGTTCAATTTTATAATTGGATTTTAGAAATTGCCGCTTGTGAAATAGAGGAGACTTTAGCTCCACCAATCAGAGAAAACGCTTTGATTTCTTCTATGGCCAATATTATGGAAGAGAGAATTCAAATGAATCCTTCAGATATCATTAATGATGAAGACAAAAGAATTCAGATCTTTATTGCCGTCCACCGAACCTTATTCCACCTGGATGACCCTATTATTAGTTATCGCTTGTTAAAATATCGCTATCCAGACTGGATTAAGGCTTCTGCTGAAATGATAGAAAATATTGCCAGTAATATCAACAATATTCGCCAAAATCTTGACAAGGATCTTCGCCATCCGCTTTCAGGTAAGTTCTTTAAACTTGGTGAGAGATACGAAACTTTATGGCTTTTACTTGGTGATATTCTAAACATTCTTATCAAAAATCCAGGTAATATCGAGGAAAAGTTCACCAATCCTAAAGCTCTAAAAAATCTTATCAGAGACACCTATGAAAAAAGACTTAAAACCCTAAGAAGGCGTTTGCTTAAAATGGCCATTTTCTCTACTTTATCAATCTTTATCGCCAATGGCTTTTCTTTATTTGTTGTCGAAGTCCCTTTAGCCAGATGGCTTTATGGCCAATTTAACCCTAAGGCTATGGTTGCCGATATTGTCGGACCAACGATGCTAATGCTCTTCTTAACCATCACTACCAAAAAACCACCTAAAAATAATCTAGAAGTTATCACCAAGGAAATTGGTAAAATTGTCTACTCTAAGGGAGAAAATGATGTTTATGAAATTAAGGTCTCCAAAAGAAGAAACTATATCTTTAATTTCTTTTTCGGTCTACTTTACCTTGTTGCTTGTACCATTTCTCTAGGGGGCATTATCTGGATCCTACGTTTCTTCGGGCTACCACCAACCTCTATCTTTATTAACACAATGATTGTCGCCGTAATTATCTTTTCTGGTCTAGTCATTAGACAGAGAGCTAAAGAAATTACTGTTGATGAAAAGGTGACTTTCTGGGAATTTATTCTCGATATTCTTTCTATCCCAGTGGCCAAACTAGGTCAATGGCTGTCAACCAAATGGAAAAAATATAATGTGGTCAGTGTCTTTGTTACAACCCTCATCGACATGCCCTTCCTGGGCTTTATCAACTTCATTGAAAACTGGAGTTCCTTCCTCAAAGAAAAGAAGGCTGAACTTCACTAAGAATTCAAATCTCTCTTAAAATTTGATAAAATAACAACAGGCCGTGGTGGCGGAACTGGTAGACGCGCAGGATTTAGGATCCTGTGGGGTAAAACCCGTGAGAGTTCGAGTCTCTCCTACGGCACAATTAATAGAAGAAAAATATCTTTTATAGAAAAGACCTTTAAGGTAAAATTTTCCTTAATTTAAGATAAATTTTTTTTATTTCTTTTTTAACTGGCAAATTGGTTTCGATAATCGGTCGCAACTTGGCAATTGCTTGAAAAATTTTTTTGTCGTAACTAATTCTTCCTAATAACTTCTTCCCGGCCCACTTCTCTATTTTTTCACTCCACTCAGGATTAATATCCCACTTATTGATAACTAAACCATATGGAATACCAAAATGATCAACTACAGGCAAAACTCTCTTTATATCAGAAAACCCCGATGGGGTTGGTTCAGTAACTAAAAGAGCAAAATCGGCTCCATTTAAGGCTGCAATAACTGGACAACCCGATCCTCCTGGCGCATCTAAAATCATTACTTCATAGTCAAACTTTTCTGCTTTCTCTTTAATCTGATCAACAATTTTACCCGAACCAGTTTCACCTGGATAAAGTTGGGCTGAAATCAAGGGAAAGCCATTAATTTCTTTCTTAATCCTAATCTCGGCATTCTTAACTTTTTTCATACTAATGGCCTTAGATGGACAAATTATCTCGCAGGCTCCACATCCCTCACAAAAAAATTTATTTAAAACAGGTTTTCCTTTTTTTAATTTAAAGGCTCCGAAAGCACAAATTTTAATACACTGGCCACAGCCAGTACATTTTTTAAAATCAATCACTGGTCTCTCTGAGACAGAAATTTTCTCGATCTTATCCCATCTTCCATTTTGACCCAACCATAAATGAAAATTGGGAGCATCAACATCACAATCAACCGCAATTATTTTTTTTGATTTTGCTAAAAGCATGCTTAAACTTGAAGCGAGCATTGACTTTCCAACACCACCTTTTCCAGAAGCAATTACAATTTTAAATTTTGTTTTTTTCATCCTAATTTTATTTTTTAGATAAAGAACAACTTCCACTTGGACAAGTCAACATTATTTTTTATAAAAGAATTAATTCTCCTAATTTCCCTCGAGAATAAAAATCAACCACTTTTTTAGAGTGGGGGATTTTGTATTTAATATCAATATTATTTTCCCGAGCAATTTTCTCGATAAAATGATTTTTACCTAAACCGTATTGGTTTAAAACAATCTTTGTCGGCAACTTGAGAATCTTCAGCAACTTAAGCATTAACTCTAAATCGTGAGCTCCCAAAGGGGTCGGTTCAGTCACCGCATAAGCCAAATCAACTCCAATCAAAGCTCGTATAACACCGCAATGCATTCCTACCGCTGTATCGGTTAATAAGTAATCAGCTTTCAATTTTTTAGCCAAACTCCAAACATATTGCTTTGCTTTACTCACAATTGGACCAGTTTCATCGACAATACCGACTGAACGACTTGTTACTAAATAAAAATCTTTATCAATTTTATTCTTAAAAACTTCACCAATTATTTTTTTCTCAATTTTTATGGCCTGTTGGGGACATAAATGCCAACACAAACCACAACCAGAACAAAGTTCATGAAGAAAAATCGGGAATTCACCTGGAGCTTGAAAAATGGCATTTGAGCGACAATTTCTAACACATATACCACACTTGAGACACTTCTTTTTATCAATTTTTGGGAATCGGGCATAGATTTTAGTCTTAGAAAATTCTAATCTTTGACCCAATAATAAATAATCATTTGGGCATTCAACATCAGCATCAAAAAGAATAACTCTTTTCCCCGCTTCTCTAAGTTTATTGGCTAGAAGAATGGAAAAAGTTGATTTTCCCGTCCCTCCCTTACCACCAGTAATGCCGATTTGAACCATTTCTTAATTAATCCTTTTTTCTTGTTGCCTCTACAAGTTGAGGTAATTTATCTTCAATAAACTGATTAATAATCTTTCTGGCCTTTTCATTTTTAACTTGATAAACGTCAATTAAATTATCTTTCAAGACATGAAAGGATATTTCACCGATTTCAACAGTTAACAAAATATCGCTCTTCTGCTTGACAATCATTTTAGAAACTGATAATCCAGCCCTAACTGATTTATTCTTATAGGGATTTTTAAGAAAATAAAAACCCTTGATTTTTTTACCCTTTAAATTAATAAACAAAAAATAGGGGGCACGACCAAAATAACCACTAAGAAATGAATCGAGTCCTTTTTTATCCCTAACGGGAATTACTAAATGATGAAAGTCACTTCGAAAAGGCTCAACGTGAATACTGAAAGAGTCTATTTTAGGAATTTTTTTCTTAATATTTTTCTCTATTTTTTCCGAGATTTCATGAGCACGCTTAACATCAATAGATTTTCTAATTCCCACTTTTGTCTCTCCAAAAACAAAAGGCCCTGATTGTCTCAAACGGAGGTCAAAAAACTCTTCCACTCCTGGAACTGATTCTATCGCTTCTCCCACCTTATCTTTAAACGGCTCACTAGGACTAACATCCATTAAGGCAAAAACTGAATTCTTTGTCGCCATTAAACCAATTTTAAAAATTAGTAAAGAAATCCCAATAATAATTAATCCCTCTAGATAAGGAATTCGGTAATAGGCTGCTAAAATACCAATTAAAACAGCCGTTGAGGAAAAAAGATGAGTTCTATTTTCTTCACCCATAGCAGTTAAACTTTGAGCTCCAATTTGTTTTCCTACTCGAATTTCATACTTACCGAAAAAAAATAAAACTAAAGCGTCAAGAAAAGAAATTCCTATTGCCAAAAGAGGCATCTTTATCTGGGAAAAAGAAAACAATCTATCATACCCTTTGGTAAACATCTCCCAAGAAGCATAAATAATTAAAAAGGAGATAAGTAAAGCACCTAAACTTTCCGCCTTGTAAAAACCATAAGGAAATCGTTGGCTCGCTTTTCTTTGGGCTATTTTTAAACCAAACCAAGAAGTAATAATAGAAACAACGTCAGAAGCACTATGAATCGCATCGGAAATAAGCACCAAGCTTCCTGATAACAAACCAACAATAAACTTTAAAAGCACTAAAAAACCTTCTAGCCAAATAGCTTTTCCCGCAACTTTCTGTCCTTTTTTAAGTTTTTCTTCTCTCTCTTTTATCATTTTTCACTTCTCCCTTTAAAGCTTCTAAAATCTCTGTTAGGAAAAGTTCCAAAATTTCCACTATTTACTTTCAATTTCCCTCTCTTATACTTTTCCAAAATTTCACTAATAGTTACGCTGGAAACTCCACCAAAAATTTCAACTTCGCTACTACTCAAAACATTCACAGCATTAGGACCGAAATTACCAGCGATTGCTACTTTAACTCCTTTGTTAACAATCGCTTGAGCAGCAGAAATACCAGCACCCCGAAATTCTTGTCCAGATACATTTTTAATCACTTCAAATTTCTCCGTTTTTGAATCAATAATCAAAAAATATGGACAACGGCCAAAACGAGCATCCACTAAACTATCCAAACTTTTGCCTGAAGAGGCAACTGCAATTTTCATTTTTCACCTCCTATCTCTGCCTAACCATGGGCGAACCACATTTAGGACATTTTATTTGATAACAAGGAACGCCAACTGAATGAGTAATTTCGTTTTTGCATTTCGGATTTGTACATAAACAAACTCCACCTGGGCCAGCAGCAAATGGGCCAGACATACGCCCCCTTCCTCTTCCACGACCAGCCCCAAAACCAACACCTCTACCAAACCTTGGCATAATTATCTCACCTCCTTCTGTAATAATTCCACCTTTTTATTGTAACAAAAAAATTAAATTAAACAAAAATATAAACCACTTAATTAATAATTGACAAAATATATTGATATTATATAATGAATATATATTCATAATCAAGTATTGAAAGGGGGTGTAAAAAATGCCTGGATTTGATAGAACTGGTCCTTCAGGCCAAGGCCCTTTAACTGGTCGTGGACTTGGTCCTTGTGGAGCTGGTCGAGCTTACGGTCGAGGATATGGCCGAGCTTGGTCAAGACCACGTTTTGGTTTTTCCTGGGGGAGGCGTTCCGGGAGAATTCCCTATCAAGAGAATACCCAAACAGAGAAAGACGCTCTTAAAGAAGACGCTAAGGCCCTAGAAGATGAACTTAAGACAATTAAAAAAAGACTTGAAGAGATCGAAAACAAATAAAAAACCCTAAAGCCACTTACTTTTACAGTAGGTGGTTTTAGGTTAAAATAATATTATGCCTAGACCAAGAAAGACACGATGGATTGCCTTCAGTCCTGGGGTGACCTATTTTAAACCCCAAGGGATACCTCTTTTTTCCTTAGAAGAAGTCATTTTAACAATGGATGAGATAGAAGCGTTGAGGTTAAGATATGGACAAAAACTGAATCAAACTAAAGCCGCTAAAAAAATGAAAGTTTCTCAAAGTACTTTTCAGCGAATATTAACTTCGGCCTGTCAAAAAATAACTGAAGCCCTAACCGAAGGGAAAGCTTTAAGAATAGAAGGAGGTGATTTTAAAATGGTCAAACTAACTATAAGAAAATTCAAATGTGAGGATTGTAAACACACCTGGGATGTTCCTTTTGGCACGGGCCAAAAGGGTGTGGAAATGAAGTGCCCCAAATGCAAATCTGCCAATATTCACCGTATTGATTATGGTGGACATGGCTTTGGCAGACAACCTTGGGGCTATAAAAGTAAATAAAAATCACTTGCAAAAAGAAAGACAATCTTTTATCCTAAAAAGAATAAAATGAAAAAGCTATTTATTTTTTTTATTTTTTTAATCAGTCTTTTTTTAATTCCTTTTTCTAGAATTTATGCTCAAGAAAAAGAACCCTTTTCTTTTATTTATTTCACCGGTGTGGGCTGCTCACATTGTGCAAAAACAGATCCCTTTGTTTTAGAACAATTACCACAAAAATATCCTCAGCTTATCATCTTTGAATATGAAATATATCAGAAACAAGAAAACGCCCCATTACTTTACCAATATAATCAAGAATATGGGTCTGGCATGGGTGTTCCTCTGGCCATCTTTGGCCAAAACGACTTTCTTATTGGCGACTCTCCGATATTAGAAAACATCGAAGGAGTAATAGATAAAAAAACCAATAAATTACCTTCACTCCAAGGGACTGTATCTTTTAATAATCTATCTCTCTCCTCACTCCCAGGAAAACCAACCATCTGGAGCAGAGGGAGAGTCTTGACGAAAATCCAAGACAGTCAAATAGAGAATGGTTTCTTAAAAGACCTCTTACTTAAAGAAGATCTTGCCTCAGTCTTAGAAAAGATCAATTACGAAATTGTTGAGCCGCAAGAAATTGCCCTTTCTGGAAAAAGTCTAAGCTTTGAAAAGGCCATTAAAATAGACGACTGGCTTTTTCAATGGAAGGGAGAACCTAACTTGGAAGAGGGTAAAACAGCCATTATCCCTATTGAGAGAGAGATAAACAGCCAAGAATGTCGTTCTTTTACTCTAACTAAAATCCTTTCCTTAGCCGCCGTTGATGCCATTAACCCCTGTGCTTTGGCTGTTTTAACCTTAATTCTTTTGGCTATTCTAACTTACTCTCCTAAAAAGAGAAAAGATGTTCTTCTCGCCGGATTATTCTTTAGCTTGGCCGTCTTTATTATGTATCTCTTCTATGGTCTGGTGATTATTAAATTCTTTCAACTCATTCAGGCTCTAGCAAACATTAAAATCTGGCTTTATAAAATTCTTGGGGGGGTAGCCATTATTTTAGGTCTTCTGAATATTAAAGACTTTATTCGTTATAAACCAGGCAGTTTTCTAACAGAGATGCCTCTTTCCTTAAGACCCAAGATGCAGAATTTCTTATTTAAGATCACCTCTCCCAAAGGAGCTTTTCTAATTGGCGCCTTGGTAACTATATTCTTACTTCCTTGTACCATTGGACCTTATGTCATCTGTGGAGGGATTCTCTCCTCATTAGCCTTACTGAAAACTATTCCTTGGCTTTTACTTTACAATCTTGTCTTCATTATTCCGATGGTGGGCATCACCATCATCTGTTTTATTGGTTTTACGACGATGGAAAATATCTCGGGCTGGAAAGATAAAAATATCAGATATCTCCATCTCATTTCAGGCATTATCATCTTTTCTTTAGGTCTAGCTATGTTGATGGGGTGGGTCTAACAACTATGATTAAAAAACTCATTCTCTTTGCCATCCTTATTTTTACTTTCTTATTTCTTCCCATGAGGATTTTTGCTCAAGAAGAATCGCCAGCAAATCAAGAAACTTTAGAAGGAAAGGTGATTGAGGTAATTAGAGAAGACATCAAACTGGTTGGAGAACAACAAAACCTAATACAGGACTTGGAAATTTTAATTACCAAAGGCTCTCTAAAAGATCAAAAAATAGTCATTCAAGCGGGGAGTATGCCTTTAGCTGGTCAGGCAAAATATAAGGTTGGTAATCGGCTTTTGATCACGAAGAGTTTTGACTTTGAGGGAAATGACGTTTTTTATATCTCTGACTTTATTCGTCGGAGGGCTTTACTTTTGGTTTTTATTATCTTCTTCATCCTCGCTACTGTTATTGGAAAATGGCGGGGGATTACCTCTTTAATCGGCTTATTAATTTCTTTTATTGTCATCTTTAAATTTATCCTGCCACAAATTTACAATGGCCAAGATCCTGTTCTTATTGCTATTGCGGCTTCTTTTATCATTCTGCCTGTTAATTTTTTTCTTTCTCATGGTTTTAACAGAAAAACAACCATCGCCTTAATATCAACCTTCATCGCCCTTATTATTACTGGCATCTTGGCTAAATTCTTTGTTGACTTTGCCCATCTAACCGGCTTTACGTCTGAAGAGGCAGGCTTTCTTCAAATAACCAAAAAAGGCTTCTTTAATATTAAGGGGATCCTTTTGGCAGGAATCATTATCGGAACCTTGGGAGTTTTGGACGATGTTACCGTTTCTCAATCAGCCATTGTTCAACAGCTTAAAGAAAGCCGTCCTAAAATAGGTAAAAAAGAGCTCTTTACTCGCTCAATGAATGTCGGTAAAGATCATATCGCCTCAATGATTAATACCTTAATCTTGGTTTACACTGGAGCCGCTCTCCCATTGCTACTTCTTTTTATTGACAATCCCCAGCCTTTCCAAGAGGTTATTAACTATGAACTTATCAGTGAAGAAATCGTCCGGGCTTTAGTAGGCAGCTCGGGTTTAATTCTGGCTGTTCCGATTACTACTTTTTTAGCCACCTTAATTTTTGTAAACTATAAGAGGAGTCAAAAAACAAAATGAACGTTGCTATCTTTTTCTTAGCCATTATCATCATTGGCTTTGCCTGGTACTTCCTAAGAAAGAAAAGGTAATCTTTTTAGTTCATCCCTTTTCTGTTATAATTTAAGAGATCTATGGGTAAAATTATTGCCTTTTTTAAAAAACATAAAAAATTAAGTTTTATCTCTCTTGGTCTAATTGGGGTTCTTCTTCTCTTCATTACCCTTAAAAAAACTGTCTTTTATAATCCTGTTGCTGCTTATGAAACAACTCAAGTTAAAAAATATGATCTTACTGAAACAGTCATGGCTTCAGGAGTTATCAGGTCGAAAAACCAAGTCGATTTAAAATTCCAGACTTCTGGTCTTCTATCTTGGGTAGGTGTCAAAGAAGGGGATTATGTTAAAAAATGGCAGGCTATTGCTTCTTTGGATAAAAGAGAATTGCAAAAAAAACTTGAGAAAGAAATGCTAGATTATATGAATGAACGTTGGGATTTTGAACAAATCCATGATGATTATCAAGAAACAAAAGAAAGATATCTTGTCACCGACGAAATAAAAAGAATTTTAGAAAAAGCCCAATTTGATCTTGATTCTGTCGTCTTAGATTACGAAATCGCCGATTTGACAGTAAAGTTAGCTACTCTCACTTCCCCCATCGAAGGTATTGTGACTAATATTGATACTCCTGTGGCTGGTGTTAATATTACCCCGGCGACAGCTGTTTTTACCATTGCCGATCCAAATCAGATGAAATGTGTTACCAATATTGATGAAGTCGATATTGGGAAGATTAGATTAGGGCAAAAGGCAGAAATCATCTTAGATGCTTATCCTGAAGAAACAATTGAAGGAAAAATCGATAAGATTTCTTTTTCTTCGGTGAAGACGACTGGCGGTGGCACTGCTTATCCGGTGGAAATATCTCTTCCCCAGGATGATAATTTTAAATTTAAAGTTGGCATGAATGGCGATGTAGAAATAATTATTGATAGTAAAGAAGATATCCTAGCTGTTCCAATTGAGGCTATTAAGGAAAAAGATGATAAAAGCTATGTTCAGATCGTCGAAGGTAAAAAGATTAAAGATATCGAGGTAGAAACGGGTCTTGAAACAGACACCAAGACGGAAATTACCAAAGGCATTGAAGAAGGGCAAACAATCATTCTTCGTAAAAAAACTAAAAAATGAAAATTCTTCAGCTAGATAATGTCTCGAAAACATATAATGCTGGTTCTCAACCGCTTCATGTCTTAAAAAAAGTTAATCTGGAGATAGAAAAAGGTGATTTTATCGCCATCATGGGACCTTCAGGAAGTGGCAAATCAACCCTGATGCATATTGCCGGTTGTTTGGATGTTCCTACATCTGGAAAAGTCATCTTTGAAAATAAAGATGTTTCTAAGCTTTCGGAGGCAGAACTAGCCCAAATCAGAAACAAGAAAATTGGTTTTGTCTTTCAAACTTTTAATCTTATCCCCAGAACAACAACTTTAGACAATGTTCAACTCCCTCTCATTTATGCCGGTGTCGAGGCTGAGAAAAGAAGAACCAGGGCCAGAGAAACCCTCGAACAATTAGGTCTCAAAGAAAGAGCCTTTCATTTTCCCAACCAACTTTCTGGAGGAGAACAACAAAGGACAGCCATTGCGCGAGCACTGATTAATAAACCAAGTATTATTTTAGCTGATGAACCAACAGGGAATTTAGACTCTAAAACAGGCAAGGAAATAATTGATATCTTTAAAAAATTAAACAAAGAGGGGAATACCGTTGTTTTAGTTACTCACGATGAGCAAATTGCCAAAAACGCTAGAAAGATAATTAGAATCTATGATGGAGAAATTGTTTGAAACACTAAAGTTAGCCTTTATTACTCTTAAATCGAACAAGATGCGTTCGTTATTAACAATGCTCGGGGTTATCATCGGAGTCACCTCGGTTATTCTTCTGATCGCCATCGGCTCAGGTTTGAAAGTATATATCACCGCTCAATTTGAAAGTATTGGTGCTAACATTTTATATATTATGCCAGGCGAATTTGAACTTGGTTCAGGCGAAGAAGGAGGCGGTATACAAGGAGCAGGGATGGCGGCGTCAAAATTAACCATCGAGCAAGGAAGAGATTTAGTCCAAAGAAGCACGGCTATTAAAGCGGTTATGCCCTATACGGAAAACAATGCCACCGTTTCTTATAAAGGAAAAAGTCAAACCACTCAGGCAGCAGGGGTTACTTATGAATATACAAAAATCAGAGATCAATATCCCGAAAGTGGCAGTTTTTTTACTCTCTCTCAGCAAGAAGCCGGCAAAAAAGTTGTCATCTTAGGAAAAACGGTAGCCGAAAAACTCTTTGGCGAAAATGATCCTCTAGGGAAAAAAGTTACCATTTCTGAAAATAAATTTACTGTTTTAGGAGTTCTCCCCTCTCAAGGAGCACTCGCGGGGGTTGACACTGATAACCAAATTTTTATTCCTGTAACGACTGCCTTAACTACTTTTGACATGGAAAATATCATCGGCTTCTGGCTTCAAGCTAAAGATCAAGAATCTATAGAACAAGCGAAAATTGAAGCTGAAGAGATCATGCTAAGAACTCTTGATGATGATGACTTTTCTGTTGTCGATACCGAAAGTCTTTTATCTGTCGTTGGGCAAGTTCTCGGTGCTTTAACCGTCGCCTTAGCAGGTATTGCCGCCATTTCTCTTATCGTCGGTGGCATCGGTATTATGAACATCATGTTAGTTTCCATTGCTGAAAGAACTAAGGAAATCGGCTTAAGAAAGGCTATCGGGGCAACCCCCAAGATAATCCTCATCCAATTTCTGATTGAATCAGTCGTCCTTTCTGTAGGGGGAGGAATAACGGGAATTATCATCGGCGTTCTTGGGGCGGCTCTGATTAACCAATTTTTCCCTGCCGTTATAACCTTTTGGTCTATCTTACTGGCCTTTTTTGTCTCTGTCATTATTGGCGTTATTTTTGGCGTCGTCCCAGCTGGAAAAGCAGCCAAGCTCAACCCCATTCAGGCCTTGCGCTACGAATAAATAGACAAACAACTTTTTAAAGATTAAAATAAGCCTATGAAGAAACTGCCCGTTTTTATTCTCTTTTTACTCTTAAGTGTTTCTTTTACTTACGCCCAGGAGTTTAATTTCCAAAAAGCTCATGAAGATTATCTCTTCAACTTTAACAAATATCGTCAGTCATATAGTGAATATCTTACTGCCCGAGAAGCTTATCTAAGTTATAACACTCTTACCAGTAAAAATAACGCTCAAGAAAAAACCCTTAAATTACTCCAAGATGAAAATGAAGTTATTCGCACTTACCTAACCGCCTTAAGGTTAAAATTAGCTGAAACAACGGGCATTTCTAATTACGAAGAGAATGTTATCTATCTTAAACTAGATAAAGAAGTCTCCTGGTATCTAAATCAGCGAGATAAACTTATGGTTGCCATTAATCTAGAGGATTTAGTAGCTCTCAGCAAGGAAAGTAAAGAAAATTACCAAGCAACAGATGTTCTAAGTTACCAAGCCTTAGGAAGTGTTCTTGCTGGTAAAGAAATCAATTTTAGAAATAGATTAAATGAACAGATAATTTTAATTAAAGAAAAACTGGGAGAAATCAGGCAAAAAGGGGACAAACA
>Ga0307422_1000419_pt1 | contig 24421 bp, 17 predicted proteins | sample SalMarWE160290MG_FD_202153 | JGI IMG/M metagenome (GOLD analysis project Ga0307422, IMG submission 202153) | Salt marsh sediment microbial communities from the Plum Island Ecosystem LTER, Massachusetts, United States - WE1602-90 | ecosystem: Environmental > Aquatic > Marine > Intertidal zone >...
AAGGCAAATTATTTGTATCTTTATGCGGTTGATGTTTTCTTTTGAACGATGCATTCAAGTAAGAATATTTCACAACGGTTAATCCCTGCTTCAAAAGACATTTCATTTCTGGTAAAAACCTTCTCGAAAGCAATGGTTGTAAAAACAGAAGGAAGCGTAACAGAGTGGTATTGCAAAGAGGTGGGCATGATCCGCTCTGAGTCGTACGACAAACGGGGTAAAATGATTGGATATAACGAGCTGACAGCCATAGAATAGTAATTTCACTTTTTCAGGGGGCCCTTCTTATGCGATTTGTATTGTTCCTGAATGTAATGCTTTCCGTATGTCTCCTGAAAACAGGAGACCCGGAAGCTCCCGGGGTGGATTATTTGTCAGCTTTTGGGGATCATTGGGTGAATGCCGAGCAATTTGTGAAGGAGAATGAGGGTTTTTTTAAGGCCCGGGCCGATCATTTTGGAATCTCCTACGGGGAGGTGATCTCAATCGTTTTTCCTGAACTGGTGAGGTATTCAGCAATACGTAATAAAATTGAGGTCACCCTGCTGAAAACGCTTTATGTGTACAAAGGGCCTGCATATGCCGATTTTTCCATCGGCGTTTTTCAGATGAAACCCTCGTTTGCCGAAAGAATCAGAAATGAAGCCAATGCTTCAGGCGACACAAGCATTCTGGCACTTTTCGGAGGCGGGGAATTTATTCCCGGGGAGCGCGATCACAGAAGGAGAATCGTCTTGGAAATGGAAACCCCGGCAGGCCAATTCAATTACCTGCTTGCTTTCTATTTACTTTGCGAGAAAAAATTTAACCTGGCTGAAACGGTGGAGATACCTGAAAAAATTAGGTTTTATGCGACTGCCTATAACTGCGGCTTTTTCAACTCCGAAGAATATATCAGAGCGAAACTTGATAAAAAATTCTTTTCGGTAACGACATTAAAAACAGGGCCGTTTTATTCGTATTCCGATATAGCGGCTTTTTATTACAAATCAAACTTTAAACAAACAGGATACCTGGGAAACTAAATAATTATAATCAGATGAAAACAACAATGTGGACCGTTTTTTTTATTGTGAGCTTTGCCTTTCATGTAAATGCACAGGCAGGCAAAGCATTTGCTAACCTGAAAAAACAAGTGAAGTCAGAAATACAGAGTAAAAATGCAGGGGCACAGGAACAGAATGTAACAAATTGCGCCTGCGAAGACGCTGTAACCGTTTTTACGTTTTCGGGGAACATGCAATTCAATTACCTTGAAACCGACATCTGCCTGGAGGAGGATGGTTCTGCTCTTTTAATGGACAGAACCACGTATCAGTATTATATTTCCCGGAACGGAAAAATATCAGGCCCGTACGATGAATTTCACCCCGATGTTACCAGGTTCCGTTGCTTTGGAATAATGGATTATAATTCCTATCCTGAATACCTTAGTAGAAAAGACGGGAAATGGTTGATAACCTTCGACGGGAAACAGTACGGTCCGTATGCAGAAATCAATGAATTCCTCGTTTCTCTGTCAAAAAAGAAATTTGTGGCAACCGTCATCAGAGATAGCTATGCAGCAGGAATTGACATGGAAGAACTGGAGAAAAAAATGGAAAATGCCACTCAGGAAGAACAGATGGAACTGGCTATGGAACTGAGTAAAAAAATGCAGGATCAATTTGATTCAGAAGGGGAAATGGATATGATGCCGAAATTTGTCAGCAATGTTGAAGGGGTTGATTACGATCCGATGGAAGGTTCAATGTTCAATGCAAAAATAAAATACGATGACATCTGTTTTGTCGATTACAACAAAATAACCGGCCTGAAAGGGAATACGATCCTCGAAGTGGATGACGATTTTTACATCGACGGGGAAAAATTCTGGGTTAACAAAGACAACAGCAGGTATGCCTGGTTCGATTACGGGACACTTTATTTCAGTGACGGGAAAAAATGCGAAAACGTTTTTTCTCCATCCCTGATTATGGAGGGCAACATCGAATATATCCGTTACATGTACTATTCGCCTGATGAGGATGCAGTGAAAATGTGCAGGATCCCTTTTTAAGAAATTTTTATCTCCCTGGCCGGTTGGGATAAAATTTCCGGATTCATTCCTGATTGATTTGGAAATCTCTGAATTGTCTGATTTTTTTGCAAAAAAAAATGAAGTACAGTGAAACCTTCCAATCCGGCTGGCTGATTTTTATGCCGGCTTTCTTTTCTTTCAGTGTTTATTCCTTAGTTTTTTTGCTGGTACGAAGGTATTGTTAAATTTATTTTACAATTTTGTCACCCATTACGTATCAACAGACCGGGCTTTGAAAACAATTCAGGACATATTGGGCGGTTTCAACACGGTTTCGCTTGCCGATAGCGGGGAAGTGAAACTGATGAACCGTATTGACCGTAAATACTGGTTTTCTGTTTCCCTTCTTCCGGAACTGCTCGAGGATACCAGAGAATATTACGATATTCTGGAGATTAATGGCCAGCATATTATGGATTATGAAACGATCTATTTTGATACCAGGGATGATCAAATGTATCGTTCGCATCACAACAAAAAACTCAACCGGTATAAAATCAGGAAACGAAGGTATTTTTCAACGAATAAAGAATTTCTGGAGATCAAACTGAAAAATAATAAACAAAGGATGATCAAGGAAAGAATGGAAAGTACGGGTTCCCAAAAGAACTTTACCATGGAAGAAACAGAATTTCTTTCACAAAAATCCCCCTTTGATGGTACATGGCTTTCCCCTGCATTGAAAAATCATTTTCAACGGATCACATTGGTTCATAAAGAGAAAACCGAACGATGTACGCTTGATTTTAATCTGAAGTTTACGAACCAATCGGGGACGGTAACATTAAAGAATATGGCTGTTGCTGAGATTAAAAGAAGCAGGAATAAGCACTCGTCTCCCCTTTTAAATATCCTGAGAGAAAAAAGAATTAGACAACGTGGATTGTCAAAATACTGTACCGGAAGAGCGATTCTGGAGCCGCAACTAAAACAGAATGCTTTTAAGCCAAGACTGAGGTTTATTAAAATGAATTCTGCATAATTTCATTATTCATTATTAAATTAAGTACAATGATCCTTCTATTTTACACAGGAATAACTTTTGCCAAATTAAATGCTCTGTCGGAACTGGGAATCCGGTTTGGTTTTAATCTGATTGCTACGTTTATTATTGTTGTTTTGCTGTATGCCAGAAACAGCAGACGGAGAGATTTTTATTTCAGTTATTTTGCCATAAGCATTGCCGTTTTTCTGTTGTGTTACCTGCTCGAGAGTGTGAAGCTGGAATTGGGCTTCGCCCTGGGGCTTTTTGCTATTTTCGGAATCATCCGGTACCGTACCGATCCTATTCCGGCCAAAGAGATGACCTATCTCTTCGTGATTATTGCCGTTTCTGTTATTAATGCCGTTTCAAAAAGCCAGATTACCTATCTTGAACTTATTTTTGTTAATATCCTTTTGGTTGGTGCCCTATGGGGACTTGAAAAAATATTGAGGCTTAAACAGGAAGGTTCCCTCCTGGTTACCTATGAGAAAATTGAAAATATCAACCAAAACAAGGAAAAGGAATTACTGGAAGACTTAAAAGAACGAACCGGGATTGTAATTAAGCGGTATGAAGTTGAGAAAGTTGATTTACTGCGGGATGTGGCTACTATAAAAATCTACTTCGATATAAACGGAGATTCAAAATCAGAACGAAGGAAATGATATGAAACGAGTCCCGATGGGGACACCCCTCTCCCGCTGCGCGGGATCTCCCCTCAAAAGGGGAGAATAGAAGAAACGGAACGGGGGAGTTCCCTGTCTGCCGAACAGGCAGGCATACGATACCGATAAAATAAACAATTATAATCGTATGGAAAGACGATCCATTTTATTTTTTCTGATCTTTTTGAGTTTTTTGCAGGTTCATGCAAAGACAAAACGGTTCGGAACATGGATTGAGGCAGAATTTTCAAAGGATATCTTTAAAAAACTTGAATTTACCCTGTCTCCTGAAGTTCGCTTACAGGATGATTTTACGGTGGATGAATATATTGTTGACGGAAAGTTAACCTTTAAGCCTGCTGATTTTTTACGTTTATCGGCTGCCTATCGGTATCTGATCGATGTGAAAAAAAACGATAACGAACAATTTCATCGTTTTGCTTTCGATGCGTTAGGGAAAAAAGAATGGAACCGGCTTGAAGGTTCGCTAAGGGTTCGGTTTACCAATTATCCGGAATTTGAGGCAAATAACAATAAAAACGAATACCTGCGCTACAGGTTGAAATTTGAATATAATCTCAAAAACTGCAAATTGCGGCCTTTTGTAAGCTATGAATTATTTCATCTGCTGGCTGAAAAAGAGCTGAACAAAAGCCGTTTTGATTTAGGGGGGAGTTACAAGGTGTCTGGGAATAGCCGGTTAGGGGTTTTTTACAGGCTGCAATCTTATTTCGACGGCGACGATTCCATTCATATCCTTGGCATTTCGTATGAACTGGAATTCTGAAATCAGCAGGAACGGAAGGGAGGCTCATCCTCCCCTGAGGTTCCTGCTGATTTTTATTTTTTAATGTCGGCATAATACCGGTAAAAAAGTGGTATGGTCCTGATCCCATTGAAGAACTGTTCCAACGGGAAATTCTCATTGGGTGAATGGATCGCATCGTCTTCAAGGCCAAATCCCATGAGAACAGATTTTATACCAAGCACTTCTTCAAAAGTTGAAATGATGGGGATGCTACCTCCTGAACGTACCGGGACTGGTCTTTTTCCGTAAACATCGGTAAAGGCTTTTTCGGCTGCCTGGTATTCCGGAAGGTCGATGGGGCACACATAGCCCTGTCCGCCATGCAGAGGGGTTACGTTCACTTTAACGGATTTAGGGGCGATTGAAACAAAATAATCGGTAAACAACCGGGTAATTTTCCGGTGGTCCTGGTTTGGTACCAACCGGCAGGATACCTTGGCATATGCTTTCGAGGGGATCACCGTTTTTGCTCCTTCACCGGTGTATCCTCCCCAGATGCCACACACATCAAAGGAGGGGCGGATCCCCGTACGTTCGGTTGTGGAAAACCCCTTTTCACCGGTCAGCTCTTCTACATGAATTGCTTTTTTATAGGCATCTTCCCGGAAGGGAGCTTGAGCCAGCAGGGCCCTTTCTTTGGGCGAAACCTCGAGTACATCGTCATAGAATTCCGGTATGGTTATTTTCCCCTCTTTATTTAGGATCTGGCTGATCATATCGCATAGCACATTGACCGGATTGGCTACAGCACCCCCGAAAAGTCCCGAATGAAGATCCCGTGAGGGACCGGTAAGCTCTACCTGCCAATAGGCCAGCCCGCGCAATCCGGTGGTAATGGAAGGGGTATCAGGGGCAAACATGGCTGTATCGGAAACCAGGATCACATCGGCTTTCAGCATTTCTTTGTTCTCAGCACACCATTTACCCAGGCTGGGTGAACCGATCTCTTCCTCCCCTTCAATCATGAATTTTACATTACAGGGAAGGGTTCCGGTCTGAACCATCAGTTCAAAAGCTTTGGCGTGCATCATTCCCTGCCCTTTGTCGTCGTCGGCACCACGGCCCCAGATTTTGCCATCCCGGATTTCCGGCTCAAAAGGATCCGATTTCCACTGCTCAACAGGATCAACCGGCATTACATCCATATGCGCATAGACCAGTATAGTGGGTAAAGCCGGATCAATGATCTTTTCACCATAGGTAACCGGATTCCCGGTGGTTTGATATATTACAGCCTTGTCGGCTCCGGAATGTAGCAATAATTGTTTCCAGTATTCTGCTGCTTTATGCATGTCCCTTTGATGCTCCGATTGGGAACTGATCGAAGGAATCCGGAGAAGGCCGAATAGCTCTTCAAGGAAACGATCCTTGTTTGTTTCAATGTATTGATTGATATTTTCCATAATTGATCATTTATTTTATTCGGATTGATTGCTTTAGTCAACAATGGCCTTGAATTTCGGATCGTTGAAATAACGGGCAAATTCCTGGTCAACTTTTGCTTTGGTTTTCAGGTCAGGATTTATTTGAACAGCATTCCCAAGGCTTCCAAACAGGAGATTATCTTTAGCGGTTCGTGCTCCGATGACTGCTTTCAGGTATTCTTTATAGTAACAATCCGGATTTTCAATCCGTTCTAGGTCTTTCAGGGCCCCGTTATTGTCACCGGACAGGATTTTAGCCAATGCGGTATTTACATCGGCTTCTTCCCGGAAATACCGGACAGCCTTGTCATAGTCTGCTTTTTTTACACTCACCAGGCCCAGGTTGTAATTAACGGCTTTGCCTGCGCCTGCAGCGGCTCCAAAAAGTTCTTCTGCTTTTTGTGTGTCGCCTTTGGCAAAAGCAATCACACCCAGGTTGTTTTTTATAACCGGTTCATCATTGTTCAGTTGTTCTGCTTTTTCAAATAAGGGACCGGCCTCTTCGAATTTATTTTGCAGTACCAGTACCATTCCTGCGTTATTCGGTCCTCTCCAGTCTTCCGGGTAAAGTTCAATAAAGGAACGGTAAATGGCAAGTTTTTGATTCAGGTCCTCTGTCATTGTTGCTGCATACAGTAGTTCTGCCGGATTCAATGCCGATGGGTCGGAATCGGCAAGCATTGTTATTTCGGCATCGGTTTTTCCGATCAGGTCTACTTTGGTTGTAATTTTTGCTCTTCTCAAACGGGGCAGGATCTCTTCAGCCACGGCTGTAAATGCTGAGGAGAGGTTCCGGATCTCCCGTTCGCGGACTTCCGGATTGTTGTACATAGACAGGACCCGCAATATCAGTTCTTTATCCTGGATATTGGATTGTTCCATCAGTTCTTTGAACCCTTCCCAGTCTTCCGGTGTATACCTTGCTTTTAACCCGGTTTCCACACCTGCTTTTTCCAGCGCCTCTGAAAAGTACCCCGTTGAAGTTTTTTTACGGTCAGCAGCCAGATCTGTATTAAAGTCAATCTCTCCATCGGGGGATGCATAGGCTGTGATCTCCACCCCTTTTAATTCTCTCCGGGCATCAGAAGCCGCTTCTTTTGTATATTCTTCCAGCTTAGCAACATCTTCAGCAGAGATTTCTTCCCTTCTCAGGTTTGACCGGTTGATCAGGTAATGGATGTCTGCCATCAGCTCATCCGGAACAATGCGCTGGAATTCATCAATGTAGGGATCGTATTTCCCGGTTGTGTTCTCTTCCCTGTCAACCCCGGCGATCGGTTGGGGTTTGGTTACAAGCAATTCACTGGTTGCTATGACACCATCTGCAACCTTTACCGGCTCGAAATCAACTGATTTATTCCCTTTGGAAGCAGTAATTTTTAGAATCAGGTCTGAGGATGCCATTAACTCCTTATAGGCAGTCGATTCTTTATGGCTGAAATTGCCTCCGTTAGAAAAACTGATTACTTTATGGTTCGCTTCAACTTTTTCACCCTGTAACATGACCGGTTCAAAATCGGTCTCGCCTCCTTCATGTTGTAAAACCGGAGTAGCAACCATGGTTGCTTTTTTATTAAAATATTTGGGGGGGAATCTTCCGTCAAGGGTAATATCCACTCCTCCACCATGGGCTTCCAACACTTCCGGAGTTACATTAAATCGTATCTGATTGGCATTCTTTTTCATTTTTTGTAATCCGGAACAACCTGAAAGAATAAAGACCCCTGCAGATAAAACAACCAGGGCCATAAAATTGAATTGTTTCATGCTATTTTTATTTGAGTTTACAATGTGCAGGGGCAAAAATAGAAAAAGCTTTCAGTTAAACCAATGATCAACGTTATATAACATCAAAGATTTGCATGATGCAATCCCGGTTGGTAGGTTCTGTCAAAAATCAATTGTTTTACCTTGTTGTAGTATGCTTCTTCGTTGATAAAATCTACATGGTTTGTATCAATAATCAGAACCGGAAATGTTTTTGTGTGTTTCAGGTAGTTGATGTAGCTGTTTTTAATGTTTTCCAGATAGGATGGCTCCAGATCACGTTCATATTCACGCCCTCTGATTTCTATATTTTTCAGTAAGGTTTCGGTATCTGAATGGAGGTATACATACAGGTCGGGTTTTGGCATGGATTCGAAAATAATGTCAAAAATCCGTCTGAACAGGTTATACTCGTCTTTTTTTAACGTGTTCCTGGCAAAGATTGCCGATTTGGTAAAATAGTAATCAGAAATAAGGAAATCGTAAAAAAGGTCAAAATTCAGAATCTCTTTTTTAATCTGATTGTACCGGTCAGCGAGGAACGTTAATTCAAGGGCAAAAGAATACCGGTCCTGGTTTTGGTAGAATTTCGGTAAAAACGGGTTATCGGCAAACTGTTCAAGAACCAGTTTGGCATTGTACTCTTTGCTTAAAGCTGAAGCCAGCGAAGTTTTTCCTGCTCCAATGTTTCCTTCAATTACCAGGAAATGTATATTCATTGTAAAACAAATTTCCGGAATGACAGTTTCCTCTCGCTCAAAATTACGATTTTATTTATGAACAATGTAATGAGCAGCCATATAATCCTTACCGCCGGCACAGGATGATACCGGCGATAAACGACAGGTTCGGGTTTGTTGTTCCCCAGCTGGTATGGGTACTGTTTGTTACTTTTGATCCCTGCGCGGATTCCGGTATTTATTTTGCCGGTCATCCCTTCCGGATCCATCTCTGCGGTCTCGGTATCCACTGCGGCGGTTATCATAGCGTCCGTCACCGTGGGATCTTTGTGGCCGTTCAGTGTAATCATCCGGCTTGGGTAAAAGGACCTTCCTGGAGAGTTTTAATTTACCGGATTTTTCATCCACACCGATCAGTTTAACTTCAATTTCCTGTCCTACCGTTAACACCTTTTCCGGTGATTCAACCCTTTTCCAGTCAATTTCAGAAACATGAAGCAAGGCTTCTTTTCCGGGAAGAATCTCAATAAATGCTCCGAAGGAAACGATGGATTTAACCTTTCCGGAATATATTTCCCCTACTTCAGGAATTGCAATAATTGCTTTTATTTTTTCCTTGGCTGCCTCAATATTTTTAACACCAGGGGCTGAAATTTCCACATATCCAAGGTCGTCAATTTCTTCAATTACAATAACGGTTTCCGTATCCTCCTGGATTTGCTGGATTACTTTTCCTCCCGGACCGATAATCGCACCGATCATGTCTTTGGGGACTTTAATCGTCTCGATACGCGGCACGTTTGGTTTAAAATCGGCACGCGGCTCAGGAACGATTTCCAACATTTTTCCCAGGATGTGCAGCCTGCCTGCTTTTGCCTGCAGTAAGGCCTCGGCCAGAACTTCGTAGGGCAATCCGTCAATTTTAATATCCATTTGTGTGGCGGTAATTCCGTCAGCCGTTCCGGTTACTTTAAAGTCCATATCCCCCAGGTGGTCTTCATCTCCCAGGATATCGGAAAGAATGGCATATTTATCTGAATCTTTATCCATAATAAGACCCATGGCAATTCCTGAGACAGGTTTTTTAATTTTGGTCCCTGAGTCCATCAATCCCATGGTGCCGGCACATACCGTAGCCATTGATGAAGAGCCGTTAGATTCAAGAATATCAGATACGATCCGGATGATATACGGAAATTCGTCCGGGATGATTCTTTTCAGTGCTCTGTAAGCAAGTTTTCCGTGTCCGATCTCACGCCTGCTTAATCCACGCGGAGTTCTTGGTTCCCCCACACAAAAAGGAGGAAAATTATAATGCAGGAGAAATTTTGCTTTTCCCTGGACGGTGACATTGTCAATGATCTTTTCATCCATTTTTGTTCCCAGGGTTATGGATGTGAGGGATTGGGTTTCGCCACGGGTAAAAATTGCAGAACCATGAGCTCCCGGCAGAAAATCCACTTCTCCCCAGATGGGGCGGATCTCATCGGTTTTTCGACCATCCAGTCGTATTTTTTCATCCAGGATCATGCGCCGCATGGCTTCCCCTTCAACTTTGTGGTAATATTTCTTTATGAGCTTTTCATAAAGTTCAGGATCCATCTCATCCTTTCCGGCATTTTCCTCCAGATATTTTTTTATGTATTCATCCCGTGCTGACTCAAACATCTGCATTCTTTCCTGTTTGGAAGCAATTTGCTTCTTAGAAATCGAATAGCACGTGTCATACAGGTCTGCTTTGACCTTCTCCTTTAGCTGTTCGTCCTTGATTTCGTGTTGGTACTGACGTTTTGTAATCCCCAGTTCGGAAATAAGTTCTTCCTGGACCCTGCAATGTTTTTTGATCTCTTCATGGGCAAATTTTATTGCTTCCAGCATGTCTTCTTCTGACACTTCATCCATTTCGCCTTCAACCATCATTATGTTGTCGAAGGAAGCTCCCACGATAATGTCGAGGTCTGCTTCTTCCAGTTGCGAATAGGTTGGATTAATCACAAATTCTCCGTTTATACGTCCGACCCGGACTTCGGAAATAGTTGTTTCAAAAGGGACGTCGGAAACAGCTATTGCAGCCGAGGCAGCAAGGCCTGCCAGTGCATCAGGGAGGTTGTCATTTCCGGCTGAAATAAGCGAGATCATTACCGCTGTTTCGGCATGATAATCTTCCGGGAAAAGAGGCCGTAAGGCGCGATCTACCAACCTGGAAACCAGGATTTCATCGTCTGAAGGGCGAGCTTCCCTTTTCAGGAACCCTCCCGGAAACCGGCCCGCTGCCGAGAACTTTTCACGGTAGTCCACAGACAAAGGCATAAAGTCAACGTCTTCATTTGCTTCCTGAGCAGAAACTACCGTAGCAAGTAACATGGTGTCACCCATTCTGACAACAACCGAACCATCAGCCTGCTTGGCCAATCTACCCGTTTCAATGGTGATCTTACGGCCATCGGCCATATCGATTGTCTTAATTGTAGCATTTACCATAATGTGTTAAATATAAAATAGTTTTTAGTTAAAAATGGGTGGTGAGGATTTTTCTGTAATGTACGAAAAAGGAAAGGCAATACCAAAGATTGCCTTTCCTTGTTTTTTTTATTTTCGAACGCCAAGTTCTTTAATAATGGAGCGGTAACGTTCTATGTCTTTATTCTTCAGGTAGTCAAGAAGATTTCTCCTCTTTCCTACCAGCTTAATTAATGCCCGTCGCGTACTGTGATCTTTTTTATTTAGTTTCAGGTGTTCTGTTAAATGATTAATCCTGAAAGTAAACAGGGCAATCTGTCCTTCTGTGGAACCTGTATCGGTTTCACTTTTGCCATATTTGGCAAAGAACTCCTTTTTCTTTTCCGTAGATAAATACATGGTCTCTTTTTTATTGGTTATACAATCTTTACGCCGCAGCATCGCGTTCAATAACAACGGCTTAAAATCAATTTTGCTTTAAAAAAGCCCGGCAAAAATAAAGAAAAAAGTTTGAATTACAATTATTTGAATGCTAATTTTATTCAAATTTGAACGAAGGGAACAACGGAAAAACTCCACAGGTATTTGTCCTGCTTCATTTCATGGGGCAGAAAAGGGGAATTGTTTGATTTTTTTGAAAGAGGGCATCTGAAAAGACGCCCTCTTGCGATATGTATATCCTATGATCGATTAAATACCACTAAAATCCACATCCTTGAAAAGAATGGATGGTGTGAGCCATGAGGAATTGGTATTAACATCGTTCCCCAGTTCTACCACATTCATCCACAGGTCTTTCATGTTCCCGGTAATATTCATTTCAGCAACGGGTTTGACAATTTTCCCTTTTTCAATCAGAAATCCATCGATTCCGTAGGAGTAATCCCCGGTAGATGCGTTACAGTTTCCTCCGTTAAATCCGGTTACCAGGATTCCTTTATCCAGAGAGGCGATCAGTTGGTTAAGGTTCTTTTGCCCTGTTTCAAAAACCAGGTTGGATGTTCCTCCGGAAGTAGGTTCCATGTCCAGTTTTTTCCCGTAGTAGGTATCGATAAAATAGGTTTTCAGCACTCCTTTATCAAAAACAACTCTTTTTTTTGCTGCCAGTCCTTCGTTGTCAAATAAACGGGAACCTCTTCCTGAAACAATAAACGGATCGTCGCTCAGGAATAATTTTTCTGAGGCAACTTTTTCTCCCAGTTTATCCATAAGGAAGGATTGTTTTTGTTGTATGGAGGATCCGTTCAGAGCTGATATTAGGGGGTTCAGAAGGTTCGCAGCGGATCTGTTTTCGACAATCATAGACAACCGGGCAGATCCGATTTTTTCCTGTCCCAGTTTCTTCAATGCCCGTTTTAATGCTATCTCCCCGATTCCTGATTTTTTCAGTTGGTTGTAAAAAACCGCATTTTCACTCCAGTAGGATTCAGGTCGTGCATTTTCTCCTTTTACCGATACAGAGGCGGATAATCCGTAATAGGTATTGTCTGTATCCCCTTCGAATCCATTGCTGGTAACCATAACCCGGCCACTCCGGCCGTCGTAGTAGCTGGCTGTTACTGAAATAATCCGGTGGTCTTTTCCATAGGCTTCGTTTTCAAGTGCAAAGGCAGCATCGATCTTTGCCTGTGGATCGATGCCTTCAAAATTTTCATCGGTAGTCTTCAGGTCAGGTCCGCCTCCTTTATAATACAACTCCGGATCCGGTAGAGACCTGAATTCATCCTCTGAAAGGTATCGGGTGGCAGCAATGGCTTCTTCAATAAATCCTGCCAATTCCTCCTTTTTCAACCGGTTGGTTGAATGGGATGAATATTTATTGTCCACAAAAAGACGGATGGACATACTGTTTTGGTTGAACTGTTCCAATCTGTCAATTTTTTGTTCCCTGACTTCAATGCTGTTGCTGCGGTTGTCGGAAATTATAACACTGGCTTGTTGTGCCCCGTTTTTTACTGCATGTTCCATTGCCCATCTGGCAAGTAAATATTTTTCTTCTTTAGTCATGTCGTTTTGATTTTACCATTCACATTAAACCTTACGCATTGGATCCACCGACGGTTAATTTTTTTACCAGGACGGTTGGAAGCCCAAGGGTTACAGGTACCGATTGCCCGTCTTTTCCGCAGGTCCATGTACCGTTATCTGCTTTAAAATCATCGGCAGCCATACGAATATCAGCAAGAGCTTTGGGACCGTTTCCGATGATGTTGACATCTTTAATGGGTTTTGTCAGCTTGCCTTTTTCAATGAGATATCCGGATTTTACAAAAAAGGTAAAGTCCCCGGCCCCGATTTGTACCTGCCCGTTGGTGAAATTATCTACGTATACCCCGTAATCCACCTCGGCGATAATATCCTCTTTTTTGTGAGGTCCCGGTTCCATGTAGGTTGAACGCATTCTTGGGATTGGTACGTACCGGAATGATTCTCTGCGCCCGTTACCGGTTGGTTCAACCTGGTAATAATCGGCACTGATCTTGTCGTGGATATAACTGTTCAGGATCCCATCTTTGACCAGGTATGTTTTTTTCACTTCATTTCCTTCATCGTCAATATTCAGTGCTCCCCTGTCGTAGGGTAAGGTTCCGTCATCAATAATGTTAATAAAGTTTTCGGCCACCTTTTTGTTCAGCTTATCGCTGAATATGGAGGTCCCTTTCCGGTTAAAGTCGGCTTCGAAGGTATGGCCTATTGCTTCGTGTAACAGAATACCGGAACCTCCTGCACCGAGAACCACCGGCATCTCGCCCGCTTTGGGTTTGCCCGCTTCAAAAAGAATGTTGGTTTTGTCAATGGCTTCCCGTGCAACTTCATCGATCAGGGTTTCGGTCATGCATTCAAATCCTTTCCGGTAGGACCGGGCTGAATAGGCATTCTCAATCCGGCCGTTTTTTTCCATCACACAGACTGCCCCGAATCGCATCATCGGCCGGAAGTCGTAGGTTATTTTCCCTTCAGAATTGTAAAACAATACCGTAGAAGATTCATCGCCTAAAAAGGCATTTACCTTGATTACCTTGTTGTCGAAACTGAACACTTTGTCGTTGACTTTCTGAACAAAAGGTACTTTATCTTTTACCGATACATCATTCCACCGGCGGGAGATCCTATAGTAATCAGCAGGTGTTTTCTCATACAGGTCATCCGGGTTAAATTTCTGTGGATGGTTTGCAATGCTGGCTGCCATATGCGCAGCATTCAACATCGCCTCCATAGAAACCTCTTCGGAATAGGCAAAACCGGTCTGGTCCCCCTTTAATACCCGAATGCCGATGCCATAATCAATATTCGAAAACGCCTGGTTCACCTTCCCATCTTCCAACCCCAGGTTGTTGGTAATTTTATGTTCAAAGAAAAGATCGGCGTAATGACCCCCTTTTGACATCGCCGCTGCAATTACCTTTTGCAGCATTTCAGTAGTCACTTCGAAATGGTCTAAATAGTTTTTCACATTCGGAGATATTGGTATTTTCCGGCACGACTGTATAAAAGGTGGAAGGATCATGCTTCCGGCTACAGCCGCACTGCCTGTTTTAATAAAATTACGTCTGGTAACAATCATATTAAAATCGTTTAAAGATTTAAAAAATTCCGGACATTCCATTATTCTCTTGCAAATAATACATAAAAATCAGTATAAAAAACGAGCTAAAATTACATAATAAACAGTGATTTTTATGAAGGAATCCGTCTCTTTTTATGAAGAATAAAGGAATTTTTTCCAATCAAAAATCCGGGGATCACAGAAAAAGGGGTGTTTCGAAAAAAAAACAGTTAAATAATGCATAGGGCTATTATATTTATATAGGTAAGGTTTAAAAAAAGTCAAATAATTATTATTTATGGTATTATTTTATGGGGGTATTATTAAAATATATTAGTTTAATGTTAAATTAATTTTAATTTTGTGATGTTTTTGGAAACGAAAGAAACATTGTTTGACTTATTGAGATAATTTCACGGCAGGTCTTTTTATTACAAAGGGATGTCAGAATAAAAAAGGAACAGATTTGTTAACAAATAAATACCAGAAAAAATGGCACAATTCAGATTCAAAGCCCTGGAAGAGGTTCTCAAACAAAACCCCCGGGAGGTTGTCAGAGAAAAGAACCTGGTTTCGGAATATTTTGGGATGAAGGTTTTTGACAAGGAGAAGATGAAAAAATATCTTTCCGGTGAGGCTTATAAAGCGGTTGTAGATGCGATAGAAAGCGGAACGACCATAGACCGGAAGATAGCATCCCAGGTTGCTCAGGGGATGAAGGCATGGGCCATAGAGAATGGCGCGACGCATTATACCCATTGGTTTCATCCATTAAATGACGGGACAGCAGAGAAGCACGATGCATTCATTGTTCACGGGCCCGACGGAAGAATCATTGAGTCTTTTTCCGGGGATCTGCTGGTTCAGCAGGAGCCGGATGCTTCATCATTTCCAAGCGGGGGTATCCGTCAGACTTTCGAAGCCCGTGGTTATACAGCCTGGGACCCTACTTCACCGGCATTTATCAGCGAAACAACTCTTACTATTCCAACCATATTTATTTCGTATACCGGGGATGCACTGGATTTTAAAACACCCCTGTTACGCGCTTTGAATGTTGTGGATGAAGCTGCCACAGCTGTATGCCAGTATTTCGATAAAAAGGTTACTTCGGTACGGGCGAATCTTGGCTGGGAACAGGAATATTTCCTGATTGATGAAGCCCTCTTTATGGCCCGTCCTGATCTGGTTTTAACAGGCCGGACTTTGATGGGGCACGCTTCTTCCAAAGACCAGCAGCTTGATGACCATTATTTTTCTTCTATTCCTACCCGGGTAAACAGGTTTATGGAGGATGTCGAAAATGAAGCCTACAAATTGGGAATCCCGGTAAAAACCAGGCATAACGAGGTCGCACCCAACCAGTTTGAACTGGCTCCCATCTACGAGGAGGCAAACCTGGCGAACGACCACAACCAATTGATAATGGATATCATGCAAAAAATTGCCCGAAGGCATAAATTCCGTATTCTCTTTCATGAGAAACCTTTTGCAGGAATTAACGGTTCCGGAAAACACAACAACTGGTCCCTGGAAACAAACAGGGGGGGGAATCTTTATAAACCAGGGAAAAATCCAAAATCGAACCTTCAGTTTCTTACGTTTGTCGTTAATACCTTAAAAGCAGTTTATGATAACCAGGATCTGCTGAGGGCAAGTATTTATAATGTTGGCAACCAGTACCGTTTGGGAGCCAATGAAGCTCCTCCATCCATTATTTCTGTGTTCCTTGGTTCCGAGGTGACCCGGATGCTTGACCTGATGGAAGAGGCCGTTGTTGACCGGAAAATGACACCCGATGAAAAAACAGCATTGAAATTGAATATCGGACGCATTCCGGAAATCATACTGGATAGTACCGACCGAAACCGAACTTCTCCCTTTGCATTTACCGGGAACCGCTTTGAGTTCAGGGCAGTCGGGTCATCTGCCAATAACGCTTCCGCAATGATCGTTCTCAATGCAGTGGTCGCCAAACAGCTGAAGATATTTAAAATTAAGGTCGATGCCCTGATTAACAAAGGAACGAAAAATGATGAAGCGATTTTCCAGGTACTGAAAGAGCTTATCATCGATTCAAAACCCATCCGGTTCAATGGCGACGGGTACAGTGCAGCCTGGATTAAGGAAGCCGCAAAACGAGGCCTGTCCAATGTGAATAATGTTCCCGAAGCGCTTGCTAGCTATTTTCGCCCTGAATCGAAAAAACTGTTTGAGGAACTGGGTATTTTTAATGCTTCGGAACTGAAAGGAAGAGTGGAGGTGGAATATGAAAAGTTCGTGAAGAAAATTCAGATCGAAGCACGGGTTCTCGGCGACCTGGCGATTAACCATATTGTACCCACAGCCATCCGGTATCAAACCCAATTGCTCAACAATGTGAGTAAGCTGAAAGAGGTTTTCTCTGCAGAGGAATATGAATTGCTGGCTTTGCCCAGAATCGGATTGATAAAGGAAATTAACGAACATATTTCCGCTATTAAAGCGAAAACAAAGGAGATGATTGAAGCCCGGAAAAATGCAAATAAGATGGACAATATTGTAAAAAAAGCGGAAGTGTATAATAAGACGGTAAGACCCTATCTCGATAGGATACGGACGCATATTGACAAACTGGAACTTATTGTGGATGATGAATTATGGCCCCTCCCAAAATACAGAGAATTGTTGTTTGTGAGATAAAAAGAACAGGTATGGATGAGAAAAAGGGTGCCGGAAAGTACCCTTTTTTAATACTATTCCCTGTACCTCTTCGTTATTACCTAAAAATTTGAAATTTATTCCATCCGGGGTGTTAGCGATGGTATTGGGTTAATCTGAAAAATAACTCTATTTTTACTTTTCATTTTTCAGAGAGGAATATGGGCAGGATAAAAGCAGGCTTACTTGTTGTTTTGGTTTGGGTTCTGGCATCGTGCAGTGCAACTCGTTTTGGACGGATTGCAACTGATTCCAGGGATATTGGCGAATACTTCAAGGCGATTGAAAATTACCGGAAAGCCTATCGAAAGGAGAAAAAAGACCGCGATCAACGGACCGAATATGCCTACCAGTTGGCTGAATGTTACCGTTATATTGGGGATTATGAGCGTGCAGCCCTTTATTACCGGAATGCCATCCGGAGAAATTACCCGGTGATGGATGGTTATCTGTGGTATGGTGAGATGTTACGGGCTACCCAGGACTATGAAGAAGCCCTGGAGAGTTACCATAGCTATCTTGATTCGGTGCCCGACAGTGAAATCGCCTTAAAAGGGATAGAAGCCATTGAGCGTACCCGCTACTGGCAGGAAAATCCAACCCGGCATATCGTAAACCGCATTAAGGAACTGAACTCCGGGGAAAGCGATTATTGTCCGGTTTTTGTCGCCGGCCGGGATAATGAAATTATCTTTACTTCTACACGGAAAGCTTCTACCGGCAAGAAAAAAAGCATGATTACCGGCCAGAAATATGCCGATCTTTACCGGTCCCGTTTTGAGATCCAACGACAGAAATGGGAGAAGCCCAACCTGATCGATCAGAACCTGGTGATTAATACCGGAGACGAAGAGGGAGCTTCCTCATTAACTACGGATGGCAGTGAGATGTACTTTACCAGGTGCCGGTATGATAAAACCGAGGACCTGGGATCTGAAATCTATTCCTCATCCCAGTCGAAAGGTTCGTGGTCAAATCCTGTGAAAGTAAATTTATTGGGAGACAGCATTGTCGTTGCTCATCCGGCATTATCTGAAGATGAATTGGTTTTGTTTTTTGTTTCCGACATGCCCGGCGGTATGGGAGGAAAAGATATATGGATGGCCGAAAAAGGAGGAGAGAACTTCTCAAATCCGCGTAATCTGGGACCTGCCATAAATACCCCGGGCGACGAGATGTTCCCATTTATCAGAGGAAACGATGAACTCTATTTTTCTTCCAATTACCACATCGGAATGGGGGGATTGGATATCTTCAGAGCCGTGAGGGATGAAGGGAATACCTGGACTGTGGAAAATATGGGTTCACCCATTAATTCCCCAGGGGATGATTTTGGGATCGCTTTTGTTCAGGGGGAGGATAAAGGGATGTTATCCTCAAACCGGAAAGGTTCCCGGGGCGATGACCTCTATTCCTTTGTATTGCCCCCGACAATCTTTAAAGTCACAGGGGAAGTGTTCGACAAGGAAACCGGTAACTATATAAACAATCCCTCGGTACGAATCATCGGTACAGATGGAACCAACCTTAAAATCAGGGCTCAGGGTGGAAAATTCGATCACAACCTGAACCCGGAAACAGAATACATTTTTGCCGCCTTCGAGGATGGCTATTTAAATGACAAAGCCCGGGAATCGACCATCGGGCTTGAAGACAGCAAGGAGTTTAAAATTGAATTATACCTGACGCCTACCGATGCTCCCATTCGAATTAAAAACATCAATTATGAATTTAATTCTGCTGAATTGTTACCGGAATCCATCGTCGCCCTGGATACCTTAATTGAAATTCTGGAGGTCAATCCTACCATTGTCATTGAATTGATGTCTCATACCGACCACATTGGCAGTGATGCGTTTAACTTCGAATTGTCCCAACGACGGGCCCAGAATGTAGTCGATTACCTGATTTCAAAAGGAATTAACGCACAGAGGCTGGTAGCCAAAGGGTACGGCGAAACATGGCCTAAGCAGGTTACCCGTTCCCTGGCTCGGGAATACAGTTTTCTGAAACGGGGAGATGTACTTACCGAGGAGTTTATCGAAAGCCTGGATGAGGAATCTCACAAAGAGGCAGCAAGAGCCATCAACCGGAGAACCGAATTCACAGTCCTCTCAACAGACTTCCATGAGCAGATCGAAGAATAGAAAACCTCCGGATCAGAAAGAATCCGCAGGGGAAGTAAAAAAGTTCCGTTTTATTCATGCAAGCTGGAGATTCCTGCAAGCATGCCGGCATGGAATCATGAAGTAATCAGCTTGTTTCCTATCCGGCAACGCAAACATCTTTTTTGATCACAGTAGGCATTCTTCAGCTGAAGCAAAGCCTGTGTGTCAAAGGCCGACCGGGGGGTAATCCCAAGCCGCTCCCAATGGGTAATAACCGAATTCCTTTCCGGGGGCAATTGTTCCAGAAAATCCAGGGCACGATCTTTTAATACAGGTTTCATGACCGTATCGCCATAGACAAAAAGAAAAGGAATAACTACATTGATTATCAGCGTATTTATGGAAAGTATCCCCAGGTCTTTTTTCTTGTTTTTTGATTTTTTGTTGAAACGATAATGGGTTTGCCAGTATTCCGAAGCGGTTACATGAAAGAGTGCCTGCAGTTTTTCAATATGTTCCATTTCAAGAATTTTTGAAAACAGGGATTCCGATTGATGCAGTAAAGCAGCGAACTGAGCAATCCGTATGGTAGGGAAGTTAACCGGACGAAGACGCATAAATTTCCATAGGTGGCTCTCTATTCCTTTTAACCGGTATTTTTTATAGAGGTACGAATATTCTTCCCTGAGTTGTAAATAGTAGCTGTCACCCAGCAACTGCTCATTCAGTAATCCTGCATTTCCGAACAGCAGAGCCTCCGTTCCGAAGAGGTCCGATTTATGCTTTGCCAGAATGTGCAAAGGCAATGATCTGGATAGTAACTCGAAAGGAACATTGTTCTTTTTAAACCCGAACATCCTGGCCAGGAACTGGTAAAAGGTTTCGTTCCAGTTGTTTTTGTTCTCTTTCAGGCGTTGGAGGATTTCTGCCGTTTTGCTTTCCAGTCTTTCGATCATGAGGCGGGAGTATCCCAGTTTCAGAGCAAAAGGATCCATTTTATGAAACTGTTCTTCGCAGGCAATCCATGTCTTTGAAGCAAGCAGCCGTTGGTAATTTTTTTCGATTCTTTCAGGATAGTGGATTTCCATTGCCGGTATCTCGTTATACCCGGATGTAAATACCGGTTTATCATATTTCCCGACCACATGCAGGATTACATTGTCATACGCTCTGTCTTTGTTGTGCTTGTGCGCATACCAATCCGATGCTTGTTTGTGTATCTCGACATTTCCTATCCAGAGGGTGTCGTTGATTTTTATCCGGGCATTGAAAAAATCAGGGCCTGAATCGCTGTTTTTCCTGCCTGGATTGATTACGACTAGGGATTCGTGGTTAACTGTAGTTAATGCATGGGTAAAAAACAGTCTGTTTTCCCAGATGTATTGCAGGAATTCTTCGGAGGGGGTATTTGGGTGAAACATTTTTAATTTTTGAGGTAAGATACTCAAATATTTTTTGAAAATCAATACCCGGCCAACTTTTCCCGGGAGGTCCCGTTTTATTTTGCGGTATTTAATTCTTCAGGGTATCAGTTAATAAACAGTTTCCGGGAATATGAAAATTTTTTGTAAATTTGCGTATCCAATTTTGAAATGCCCAATGGAAGCACTGCCTAACCCCGAGCTGAAACTGGCTTACGATTTTTTGCAATTTACCAATCAGCATGTATTTCTGACTGGCAAAGCCGGTACAGGAAAAACAACTTTTCTGAAACGACTGAAACAAAGCTCTCCCAAGCGCATGGTAGTGGTAGCTCCCACGGGTGTGGCAGCCATTAATGCAGGAGGTGTAACCATACATTCTTTTTTTCAGATCTCTTTTGGCCCCCAAATTCCGGTAAACACTGGCAGCAATGAGCATGGTTTTGTATTCGGACAACAGCCAGGCGAAGTACAAAACAGTTCAGTAAATGCACAACAATTGAGAATGAACCGTTTCAGTAAGGAAAAAATAAACATTATTCGCAGTCTCGATCTGCTGGTGATTGACGAAATCAGCATGGTGAGGGCGGATATTCTCGACCGGATTGATGCCGTACTACGGCGCTACAAAGATCGTAAAAGGCCCTTTGGTGGAGTTCAAATTCTGATGATTGGCGATCTGCAGCAGCTGGCACCGGTGGTTAAAGATGATGAGTGGAACCTGTTACGTCCCTATTATGACACCTGTTATTTCTTTAGCAGTCGTGCATTAAAACAGTCAAAATTTACCGGGATCGAATTAAAGCATATCTTTCGTCAAAGCGATCAGCAGTTTATAAATTTGCTGAATAAGGTGCGCGACAACAGGATGAATGCCGAAACCTTTCAATTGCTTAACAGTCGATATAAAAAAGACTTTAAAGCATCCGATCAGGAAGGTTACATTGTGCTAACCACGCATAATTACCAGGCACACAATATCAATGACCGCAAACTGGGTGAGCTGAAGACCCGCAGTTTTCATTTTGATGCCCTGGTTGAGGATGATTTTCCTGAATATGCTTTTCCTACGGACCGCAAACTTGAATTGAAGGTGGGGGCGCAGGTCATGTTTGTGAAAAATGATACTTCGGTCGAAAAGAGATATTACAATGGGAAGATAGGTCGCATTGTTGCCATTGAACCCGACAGCGATGAGGTGAGGGTGCTTTGCCAGGGAGAGCAGGAGCCCATATCGGTTGAAAAGGAAACCTGGGAGAATACCAAATATCACCTGAATGAAGCCACACAGGAAATTGAAGAAACAGTGGTTGGGAAGTTTATACAACATCCGTTGAAACTGGCCTGGGCCATTACCATTCATAAAAGCCAGGGCCTCACCTTTGAAAAAGCAATTATCAATGCCCGCCAGTCGTTTGCACATGGACAGGTATATGTGGCTTTGAGCCGTTGTAAAAGTCTCGAAGGCCTGGTACTAAGTGAACCACTTCAGCCCCGGAGTGTGATCAACGATACTACTGTAATCAGTTTTACCCGTAAGGTGGAGGAGCAACAACCGGGAAAAAAGGATTTAGATAAGGCCCGGCAGGCCTATGAAATTCAGTTATTGCATGAGCTTTTTGATTTTTCAGCCCTTCACCGGATGGGAAGCTACCTGCTGAAAACAATGAAGGAGCATGAAAAGGTTCTGAGGGGTACGATGCCCATGGTGTTGCAAACCCTGTTGCCCGCTGTTGCAGATGAATTGATTGAGGTGGGGCGTAAGTTTATGCCTCAACTGAAAGGGTTATTTCTTGAGCATCGTCATGTTGAAAAGGAAAATCCCCTTGAAGTGCGTATTAAGCAGGCTGCTGATTATTTTTCCGGAAAACTGAAGGATGTTGTGGAAGTGCCCTGGAAAACAGCTGATTTTCAAACCGACAACAAAGCATTGCGCAAACAGTTGAATCATACGATCGGAAAACTGGAAGATGAATTGGCCATAAAAAAAGCCTGTCTGGATTATTGTTGCAAAGACTTTGAAATCAAGACATTCCTTGCTGTAAGGGCCAAAGCTGCTATCGGAAAGCCTGGTATTAGAAGGAAATCCAGCCTGGTTACGGATCAAAGCAGTCATCCCGATTTTTACAGACTGCTTGTTTATTGGAGAAACAGGCAGGCCGAAGCCCATAATACCATCGCTTCGAAAGTACTCAGGCAGTCGGTTTTGGTTGACATTGCTGATAAACTGCCCGATAACGTCAAGGCACTTAAAGCCATCAGGGGGATGGGAGGAACCAAAATGCGCCTGTTTGGAAAGGAACTCCTGGAACTAATACTGCAATACCGCGAAGAGCAGGGAATGACGATTCCTGAAAAAGCAGCCGAAGAACTGGAATATGCCGGATTGGCTTCACCGGATATTACCCTGAAAATGCACCAGAATGGGTATTCCCTGGGCGCTATTGCCAAAAAACGCGGGTTGGCTCTTTCCACGATCAACGGGCACATGACTCATCACATTGAAAAGGGCGATGCCGATGTTTATGATCTGGTGGAACGTGAAAAAATAGAACGAATTATGGGTGCACTTAAAAAAGATCGTTTGCTGAGCGTAAGCCAGCTGCATGAGCAGTTACAAAATGAGGTGTCGTACAACGAAATCAGAATGGTGCTGGCTCACTGCTCAGCGACAAGACGGTAATTTCATTGCGTATGGAGGTTAACCTCTGCCTTCTCATTCCCTGAAGCAAACGCGAAAGTGAATTAAAAACTTTTGGTTACTAAAAAAATGGTTTCCCCTGCCTGGTTTGAACCGGACTTAATTTTAAGAAGGTAGATTCCGGCTGTGTGCCCGGAGAGATCTATCCGGATCGAAGCGGCTGCAGAATATTCCTTGCAGAATATCATCTCTCCCAACACCGTATAGATTGAAATCTCAGAAACAGAGCAGGAAGCATCTTCCGGCTCGACCGTAAGTACTCCTTTCGTCGGGTTTGGATAAACCCTGAAACTTCCCCCTTCAGATAAGATCCTGTTTCCGCTGGTCAGGTTATACACCAGCACATTGACTATCCCGGGATCCGAAAAAGCAAATCCATCGTTAACAACCAGACTGAAAACAAAGGTCGTATCAACAGTAACCTCCGGAGCGGTGAAGGTGGGTTCGGCAGCGGTTTCATCGCTGAGGGTTATCCCTTCCGGGGCAGTCCAATGGTAGGTAAGCGGGTCATCGTCGGGGTCATAAGACCCGGTTCCGTCGAGGGTGACGGTTTCGCCTTCGTTGACGGTCTGATCGGAGCCGGCATTGGCAATTGGCGTTTTATTCACCTGCTGAACCGCAACAATTACTTCGTCCGGTTGGGAATCTTCGGTGCCGTCGTTGACGATCAGGGCAAAGGTGTAATCGGTATCTTTCGAAACTTCCGGAGCGGTGAAGGTGGGTTCAGCAGCGGTTTCATCGCTGAGGGTTATCCCTTCCGGGGCAGTCCAATGGTAGGTGAGCGGGTCATCGTCGGGGTCATAAGACCCGGTCCCGTCGAGGGTGACGGTTTCGCCTTCGTTGACGGTCTGATCGGAGCCGGCATTGGCAATTGGCGTTTTATTCACCTGCTGAACCGTAACAATTACTTCGTCCGGTTGGGAATCTTCGGTGCCGTCGTTGACGATCAGGGCAAAGGTATAATCGGTGTATTCCGAAACCTCCGGAGCAGTGAAGGTGGGTTCGGCAGCGGTTTCATCGCTGAGGGTTATCCCTTCCGGAGCCGTCCAATGGTAGGTGAGCGGGTCATCGTCGG
>Ga0307422_1000421_pt1 | contig 24391 bp, 20 predicted proteins | sample SalMarWE160290MG_FD_202153 | JGI IMG/M metagenome (GOLD analysis project Ga0307422, IMG submission 202153) | Salt marsh sediment microbial communities from the Plum Island Ecosystem LTER, Massachusetts, United States - WE1602-90 | ecosystem: Environmental > Aquatic > Marine > Intertidal zone >...
AAGCAGGGAAGGTCTCTTAACTTTCCGAAGTAAGGCCGCAACCGATTCATCTAGCCCTGTAATTCCCGTAGTTACATCAACCATAAACAGAATGGCATCGGCTTCCTCGATAGCCAGAATAACTTGTTTTCGGATTTCTGTTTCAAATATATCGTCGGAATTCATGATATATCCACCGGTATCGATTACGGAGAAATCGATTCCATTCCACACAGCTTTACCGTATTGACGATCACGTGTCACTCCCTCGATTTCATCGACGATGGCATCACGAGTTTCGGTTAGCCTGTTAAATAAGGTCGATTTACCAACATTCGGGCGCCCCACTATAGCAACTATATTTCCCACTTATCAGAAATTTAGCGAGTTATGTTTTATTGTACCCAAAACTTCGCAACATTCTGGGTTCATCTCTCCAGTCCTTTTTGACCTTTACCAGGAGTTCAAGAAATACTTTTTTCTGAAGAAAATCTTCAATGTCTTTGCGGGCTTCTGTTCCAACTTTCTTCAATGCCTGTCCCTGCCGACCTATGATAATGCCCTTTTGAGAATCGCGCATCACGAAAATTAAAGCACTGATCCGTGTAATTCCTTTTTCTTCCTTAAAAGATTCAACAGTTATTTCGGTCGAGTAAGGAATTTCTTTTTTATAATTTGTAAATACTTTCTCCCGTATGATCTCCGAAACGAAAAAACGCTCAGAGTGATCGGTGAGTGTGTCTTTGGGATAGTATTCCGGGCCTTCGGGAAGGAGTGCAAGTATCTTATCGAAAAGAAAAGATACGTTGAATTTCTTTGTTGCAGAAACCGGAAGAATTTCAGCTTTGGGCAATAAAGTATGCCACTGTTCAACAAGTTTTTCGACTTCATCTTCCGTTGAGAGGTCGATTTTATTTATCAGGATCAGTACCGGAATTTTTGTTTTTTGCAGTCTACCCAGGTACGTTTCATTTTTATCGGACTTCTCAACCACATCGGTTACATATAAAATAATATCGGCATCGATAAAGGCAGTATTTACAAATTTCAACATTGATTCCTGTAACTTGTAGTTGGGTTTAAGGATACCGGGTGTGTCGGAATATACAATCTGAAAATCCTTCCCGTTAACTATACCCCGTATCCTATGCCGGGTAGTCTGGGCTTTCGAAGTAATAATACTCAGGCGTTCACCAACCAGGGCATTCATAAGTGTCGATTTACCAACATTAGGATTTCCCAGAATATTTACAAAGCCCGATTTATGCATAACAATTCATGTTTTTCAATTGGATGCAAAGATAGATATATGAGTTGATAAATAATGTCCTCATTTGAGTGGAGAATAATAATACCGTTGAATAATGATATTTATTGCAGGGAATCCAGGTCCCTACCAGATAAGTATCGGCGCCATTTTTCAATGACTGTCGACATATCTAGAGGAAGTTTACTCTCAAAGTACATATCCTTGCCGGTATGCGGATGTTTGAAACCAAGTGTTTTAGCATGTAGTGCCTGACGGGGCATCAGTGAAAAGCAATTTTGAATGAATTGTTTGTATTTAGTGAATGTTGTTCCCTTCAGTATCTGAGCTCCACCGTATCGTTCATCATTAAAAATGGGATGACCTGTATATTGCATATGAACCCTGATCTGATGGGTTCGGCCGGTTTCCAGTTTACATTCAATCAGACTCACATAACCAAGATTTTCCAGGATTCGGTAATGTGTAATAGCCGGTTTGCCGTCTTCTGAATTCAGAGAAACGTGCATCTTTAACCTGTCTTTCGGATCGCGGCCAATATTGCCTTCAATGGTTCCTTCTTCTTCTTCGAAAGTGCCCCAGACCAGGGCCTGGTATAGACGCTGTGTTTTACGGTCATAAAATTGTTTGGCCAGGTGACTCATGGCATATTCATTTTTTGCGATCACCAGTAATCCCGAAGTATCTTTATCGATCCGGTGCACCAGGCCGGGCCTTTCATCGCCTTTAGTAAACAGGGCTATATTCTGAAAATGGTAGGCGAGGGCATTAACAAGTGTTCCTGTATAATTACCATGTCCCGGATGTACCACCATTCCGGCTGCTTTGTTTACTACAATCACATCGTCATCCTCATAAACGATGTTAATGGCAATATTTTCCGGGATAAGTTCAAATTCGTGTGGAGGATGAGGTAAAACAACGGTTATCAGGTCTCCGGGCTTAACTTTGTAACTCTGTTTTACAGGTTCATTGTTAACCAGAATGCAATTAGCCTGTGCTGCTGCCTGAATTTTTGTCCGCGATATACTTTCGATTTTATGCAACAGGTATTTATCAATACGCAGCAAATCCTGCCGTTTATCGACCTTAAATCTATGGTGTTCATAAAGTTCGCTGTTGTCATTCTGTTCTCTGGAGTCGGGGGTATCCAATGAGCTATTGTTTTATGAATTTTGCAGTATATCGGTCATTAGTATCCATAGAGGTAATCTCAATAAAATATATTCCCTTGTTCAGTTTTTCCAAATAAACCGAAGTTTCATTGGTAATTTCACTGAATTGCAAAACACCCATTAAGTTAAATATCCGGATCAGGTAGGAGCCCTGGTAATCGGATGTGACGGAAAAGTTCAGGCGGTCGGTGGCCGGATTGGGATACAAATTGAAAGCATCCGGTTTTTTGTTTTCATTGAGTTGTGTGGGCAGGGAATAATTTCCGAATGAAGGGCGGACCATTAACGATCCTTTTGGCACGGAATAGGGATTGCTCCATTGCTGGTTGATATAAACATAAAGGTTTTTCAGACTATTATTATTGATATCGTAACCTATGTTGAGGTACCCGCTAAGCTGTTCAATTACGACAAAAAAAGTATCGGCAACGAGCAGAGGCGGATCGATCTCAATCCGTGTAAATTCATTAAGATTTGCATTATAATCGGGTGAGAAAATTCCGGAAGTATATAGCACTTCGTTAGCCGGTTTTGCACCATTGTTTTTACGAATGGAGATCCGGTATTCTGCATTTTCTGTTACAGCATCGACAGATTTACAAAAGTAAATAAGTACTGCTTTAAGGGAATCGGGATTCGCACTATACCGGAAAGAACGAAATCGAAGTGCAATACGTGAATTATCCTGTGGTTCGCCACTAATTCCAAAGCCAAATTCAGCCGAGCCATCGTCGTAAGCATAGTGATCGTAATAGGTTTCAATACGGCTAAGGGTATCATTATCTTTTCTCTGGCTCTCACCTTCTGTTGTTTCGATATAGGCTACTATTTCCAGACGTCCGACAGTATCGTTTTCATCGAAATAGAAACCTGTTGAAAGGTTATCTTCATAGTGCCGGTAATCGAAGGGTGGTTCCGGATTATGTTGTATACGGGACCTCAATTGTTCACCTGTATTCAGGTTATATGTATTGTATACACGATCGATGCTGTTTATTGACTCTGCTCTTTCAGGATAATAAGTTCTGAAGGAGAAGGGAATGGTCCTTCTTTCATTTCCCAGGGCGCTTTGTGCCAGCGAAAAATGATGCCACGGAACAGAGGTATATTCAGTCAGGGAAGGTAGCAGGGGCTCAACCACCATGATATCTTCCAGGTTTTCCATTTCTTGCGCACTAGCGGCTTGTTTCAACTGGATATAATCGATATGCCACTGATCGGCATTGCCGAACATCCCCAAATCCTGTCCCTGGGGATAGCTGGGGAGCGAGGTGTAGTTCCTGAACCGGAAGCGGAATCCATTCTGCAATAAAGAATCATCGACCTCAATAATAACCTGATTAAAATGAAAAGTATCGGTATTATCGAGGGTATAAAAAACATTAATCCATTTTTCAACAGAGGGAGCATAAAAGTCAAGCAGAAGTGAGTCTTTGCCTTCAACTCCGGGATCACCTGAAATTATACCTTCAGGCAGATCGCCTTTTCCTCCGGGTTGATAAAAGAAACTGAAATAGTATGTACCTGTAAGTGGATTGAGAAATTTAAAGGAATTTGAGGTAAGATAGTCGGATTCGACTACTTTATTGGTATCGGAATAATAGGGATAGCCTGTTTCATCGTACGCATCGAGTGTTGCAACTCCAATGCTGATCATAGAATCGGCGTAGGTTGAATTAATGTAGGCAAAGTTATCGGCCCAGTAATTGCTTCGTGGAAAAACCGAATGGTGATAATTTGAAAAGTCTTCAAAAAACTCATTCTCGAAAAACAAGGTATCAGTCTGGTTTTTAACATAGTTTTTATCACCTTCTGAAATAGCTTTTACTACGGCATGATTATATGCCATTCCGCGAATAACCTGACTTTTTAAATAGTATGAATTAATCAGGATAATCGTAATCGTAAGAATCGTCTTCAATAATTTCAACATTTTCATCCTCATTTAATTCTGGCCATGCATAATCACTTGTATCAGATTTAGCATAGCCTGGTACTTTTGTTGAGTCGGTTGTTATCCATACGGTTATCTGTGTTCCCAATGGTACCAGAACACTGGCACTGTGCGCAGGGTGATGCCGGTAAATAATGGGTATCGATCCCTGGCCTTCTTTAACTGTTTCGTCAGGGATCGATGTATTAATGGTAAAAAAGGCATCTGCAGCTTTTATAATGGCTTGTTCAACAGTCAGACCAATCAGATTGGGAACTCTGCTTTTTTCATCTGAAAGTCCTTTGCCCAGCACCAGGTCGATAGCACTTCCTTTCAGAAGGGTATCGCCAGGTTCGATTATATGATCGTTGAGTTGCTGCTCGAGTACGACATTTTTTGCAATAGAATACCGGTAACTTAATCTTCCTAATCGGAGAGCGGCAATAGAAATTTTATTTCGTGCCTCCCGCAATGTAATTCCCAAAAGATCGGGCATAACCATTTTTTCAGGTGAATTTGCATTGATTGTGAGGTACACTTTTCGATTTTTCTTCACCAGAAATCCTGGTTTAGGATGCTGATCGATAACAACTCCGGGTTCACGCGTGGTAATAAAGATTGAATCAAAGATCTCATATCGTAAATGTCTGGTATCAATTAATTTGGCAGCTACATCTACCGGAAGATCCGAAAAGTCGGGGACTATGATCGAACGATTATGGTGTGTATAAATTCGCAGGCCAACAAGTAATACCACGAGCAACGTGAATGCTATGGTTACTGCATATACAAGGATTCGGAGAAATACTTTACTTTTCAAATACGAGATAAAATCCTTCATAATATCATGATGCATATTTACCCGACAAAGATAAAACTATATTGAAACCCTGTTAACAAGAATATAAACGAAACAATTTCAGAAAACGTATTTAGGATCAATTTAGTCCACTGAGAGTAACAACCCATCATTTTTTCAGGGCAAAGAATTGGCATAGTCGATAAGACGTTTGGCATCATCTTCCCGGCCCTGAAGTTCATATATACGAGCAACCAAAAAATAACTCGGTTTATACCGGGCATTTATTTTAATGGCTTTGTCAAGGTATTTCAGAGCTGTGTTATAATCCTTTGTCTGTGCATAAATTAGACCGGTGTAATAGTAGGAATTTACATTTTTCGGATTTAATTTCATATTTCGTTTGAATACCTGGAATGCGTTTTCTAATTCGCTTTTGTTCAAGTATGCTATTCCCATAATGGTTAATGCTCTTTCGTAGTTGGGATATAATTTCAGGCATTCCGTTGCAGCCTCAATGGCATTATCGTATTTGCCTATATCGAGATAGGCTTTTGCCAGATTAAGATATTCCAGTTCATATTTGCTGTCATTTTGCAGCGCTTTTTTAAAATACCCAATTGCCATGGGTAACTTTCCCTCCGACATGAGTTTAAAACCTACTAAGTCATTACGGTCTCTTCGTTCCAGAATGGCACATACGGGTACACCTTCAACCGTAAATGTCTTAATAGTATTTGAAGGGGGCCAGATGTGGTGTTTCAACTGATAGGGATTAATATAGCTGTTAGCCAGAATGGCAAAATCCCAATCTTTATTTCCTCTTTCATAGTAACGGATGTAAATAACTTTCACCTTGTCCTTAAGGTGCCTGAAATAGTATACGGTATTGATACTTAAATTACTGGCAACGACTATTTTTTTACCCTTCGGTATGTCCATCTTATCAATCTTGTTTTCGATTAACCATTCGCTACCGGCACGGAGTGTATGATAGAAATAATCCATTTCATATTTTCCGTAAGCTTTCTTGACACCGCCAGAGAGGGTATTATAATATATGTACTCATGAGGATGATTCGCAATGATATGCTTCAGGGGCAATATCATCAGAAATACAACCAGTCCGGTTGTTATCCATCGGATGTACTTAAGTTGAAACCTGTTAATAAGATTATTTATTCCCAATGCAGCAATTATGGATATACCCGGGAAAATAAACAGTACATGACGCCATCCGCCATAAACATTTGAACCTTTATAAATAATGTAGGCTACAGGGAATATAGAAACGAATAACAAAATAAAGTACCAGGTTATATCTCCCTTTTTTAACTTCCGGTAAAGTATAAAGAAACTCAGAAAACCCAGGATTACATATTCAGGGATTGTCATGAGGATATACTTAGGCAGGTAATGTTTCGGCACTTTATCGGACCAGATGATATTGCCCTCAAAGATCTGACGAAGACTTACAGCATATTGCTCCATGTATTTCATGGCTTCGAGAGTTTTTTGCACAGGGGCTTTATGTGAATAGGGCCAAAGAATAATGCCGATAAGGTAACCGATTATTGATATTATCCCTGCAATTAGTAACATTTTCCCCAGGCGTCTCAGGTTATCTTTTTTTAACCATTGATTATACCTTAATGTGAAAACATAATACATTCCTGTGAAAAATAGGAAATATATAGCCAGCAGAATTCCACCCACGCGAACACCAATGGTAAGACCTATGCCAAGAGCAATTAGCCAACCATGCTGGTAGATTTTCTTGGGATAATATTTCAGGAACCGGATAATGGCATACACCGTGAAAATATAAGCGGCCGCAAAGGGGATGTCCTTCGGATTGTTGAACGAATGCCCAAGAAACCGGGGAGATAAGAACATAAACAGAAGTGTCAAAATACCGGCACGCCATCCTCCAAGCATTACAGCGATAAGAGCAGCAAACAGAATAGCCGCCCAGCCGGTAATACTGTTTAAAATATGCCTCACCATATATTCATCATCGGGCCTGATGACTTTAATTACAGCTACGGTAATAACATCGAACACCGGCCCATACATGTGCAGCACGCTATTATCATAATGCAGACAGGTTGTATCTTTTCCTAATGTGGCATAATAATTAAATACATTTTTACCATGGGGATAATGGTAGGTCTCCTCATCACCCGAAATTCCCGATTTAAGACTGAGAACTGGCATAAGGATAAGTATTAAACCGGCTATTGCATAGAAGACATGTTTTTCTGTTAACTTATTAAAAGGGGACATATCTTTGATTTTTTTTAACATATTATCCGAATGGTATAAGCTTAAAAGCTTAGCTAATAATTCTTTATAAACCAGTTGAGCAAGGGAATATCAATTTTCAGCAATACTACTAACAATACGGAAAGAAAAAAAACATAAATTACAAAACCTTTCTTTCGATAAAGCTTTTCGGGATTCTGGACAATGGAATTTTTTTCAAATCCGATATGTAGGTACCATGCAAATAACAGTGCCAGGAATGGGAATGATATAAGTAATTCGATCCGGTGTTTGATCAGAAAAATGGCCAGGAAAAAAGATGAGCAAAGTGCGTAAAATACGGTCGCAATCAATAAGTGTTCTTCCGTATAATGCCGGAACGATTGCCTATACTTGCCAGCCAATTCGTGATCGTTAATAAAACGATATTCGGCAAAACGCTTTGTCGACATAAGAAAGGCACCTCCCATCCAATAAGCCAGCAGGACACTTGAAGGCGGAAAAAGGCCTATTCCCATGAGTTGCCATCCCAGTATAAAACGTATAGGATTGTTCACCGATTCGGAAAGTACATCGAGATATACTTTATCTTTCGTTCGCATGGGTTTTACATTATAGATAAATCCCATGAGGAGGAAAACCATTTCGGTGATAAGAAACTGAAAGGAAACAAGGTAGCTGAGAAACAAACCTGCCAGGGCGATAAGAGTGTATTCACTGTATACGATTTTAGCATTTAGCCCGGCTTTCACTGCGGGACGATTTTTCTTTACCGGATGGAATCTGTCAGATTCCATATCGAGCCATTCGTTGATAACATAATTAGCCGAAGCAATAAGGCAGGTGGCAAGAATTCCAATGAGCAGAACAGGGATAGATTTCAATTCAAAATTAAAGTCCAGGTAGTACAGGCCCATAATCATTCCGGGAAGCATAAAAATATTCTTGAACCAATGATCGGGGCGGGCGATATACAGGTAATGTTTAATCATTTTTTTTACAGATTACCAGGATTGAATCCCTGAGATTAACAGGAATGGTTATTTTTTCAAGGAAATTCGGAAGTGGAAATTGCAAAAATTTTGGCAGAAACGAAAGAAATCTTATACCCAGATATTTCAGAGTAAAATACCACGATGGACGAGTCATCTTAATAATAGAAAATCCGGTTTTATCCAGGAGGAGTTTCAATGTTTTCTTATTAAAATACCCGATATGGGCAAAGCGGTAATGCCACCATTTATATCCGAATGCCTTTGCAGCAAGCGAATTTACATCAGGAGTTACCAGGAGGAATATCCCATCCTTGTCAAGCTCTTTACGGATATCGACTAACAATCGGGCAGGTTCAGTGACATGTTCAATTACGTCGACAAGTGTTATTATATCAAAGGGACCTTTAGCTTCAGGGTGGGGGAACATGCCGCGAACAACCGGCAGATTTAATTCCGATGCCCGTTTTTGTAACCATTGTGAGGGCTCAATTCCTATACAATTATATCCTTTTTCGATGGAAGCTTCGATCATTATCCCGCTTCCTGCACCAATATCCAGAAGTTTGCCACTAGCTTTATATTTACTAAAATTTCGTACAAGCCGTTCTTCCTGGATCTTGCGTTCGCGCCGCGTATTTTCATACTCCCGGTCTTCCAGGTCTTCATAAAACTTTACCACTTCCTGCAGATCGGTACATTGAATGAATCCGCAGGACTTGCATTTTTGCAGTTCACCGGTTTTGCCATAATCAAAATTTGTAATGGCAAAATTTCCGCTGTCAAGCTTTCCTTTGGCATCGGTGGGTTTGATCAGTTTGAAATCATTACCACCGCAAACCCAGCATATTATCTTGACTTCAGTCATAATTCAGATTTAATTGATCCGTAAGATTTGAGTAGAAGATCCCTTTATTGGCCTTCTTCCGGTCGACAAGAATAAAAGGTATACCTGCTAACCGGGCTCCTTCTCCATCTGTATCTTCCCTGTCGCCAATAAAAAGGGCCCTTTTCGGATCACACCTCATCTCACTACAAATTAACCGGAGTGCTTTCAGACTGGGCTTAAACTGGTTGATAGAAGGCTGAGTGGAACAATACACAGCATCGGCGGAGAGCCCCAGAACTTTGAGTTTTTCCTCTACCGGATAATCGGAGTATACAATTATCTTACTCTGTTTTTTGCGAAGCATGGTAAAAAACTTATCTATTCCCTCATATTTCATCCGATTCAGAAAAGACAGGGGAAAATTGTACATATAAGTTTCAATACATTTCCTGATACGGTTGGCCGGCAGTTTTAAACCACCTGCGCACCACTCATATTGTTCTTCCAAAAGTCTGGCTGAGGCATAGCCTTTTTTCTTCTCCCTTTGATTTCTGAAACATGCTACGATGCGATAATCAAGAAGGCTGGTGCGAAATGTAAGTAAACGGAACAGTAATTTTCGCAGTAATAAATTTTTCAGTTTTACCTGGTCGTATAGCGTACCGTCAAGGTCGAAAATTATTAGGTCCGGTACAACCGGCTTGTGATGATTCAGGTTTTCCTGCATAAAAAAATAGGGACACGGATTTAAATAATAAACAGGGTGTAAAAATAATCACATTTCAATAAGGTCTGAAATAAAAAAGGTTGTCATTTTCTGACAACCCTTTTTATCTATATTTTGAGATTCGTTATTTCCTGAGTATTTCGTCGGAAACACTAAGTCTTTTTCTGCCTTTAGCCCTTCTGTGTCCTAATATTTTACGACCGTTAGCGGTTGACATTCTTTCCCTGAATCCATGCTTGTTTCTGCGCTTTCTGTTCGATGGTTGAAATGTCCTTTTCATTTTTACGTTATTTTATCCTTTTATTTTCAGGTTCGCAAAGATAGACGCTATTTTTTTATTACCAAAACAATTTTTGGATAAATAATTGTTTTCATATTCGAGAATTATAGCCTACATCTTACATAGTAAAAGTAGTTGTTTATCGTTTTCATTAAAATCTTATATCTATCTTTAATAAAAGTCACTATTTTTTCAGGCTTAAAAATAAAGGAATACCCAATGAGAAAAAGATTGTATCGGCTAATCAGTTTAAATTCGTATGGATTTTTGGTCCTTTTTATGTTAACTATAGCAGGCTGTCAACGCTCTTCCTCGAGAAAGGATATAGATTCCGGTATAAAAATTCAGATCGATCGGTTTGAAGAAGATCTTTTTTCAATCAGTTTATACAACATGGCGGATAGCATCGACCTCCTGAGGCAAAAATATCCCGATTTCTTTCTTTTGTTTACCAGTAAAATCATTGAAATCGGTAATTCTGAAGCTGAAGATATTTCTGCCGGTTTAATAGCATTTGTCAGCGACTTTACCATATACCGGGCGGATAAACGGGTGAAAGAAGTTTTTCCATCTTTAGGAAGCTTGGAGGGCGAATTATCGGATGTTTTTGGTCGTTATCAGCTTGACTTTCCTGAAAAGCAGGTTCCTCATATTGTTACCTGTATTTCGGGGTTTAACCAGTCCATTATCACTGCTGACAGTCTGCTTGTTATAAGTCTTGATAAATACCTGGGATCGGAGGATGAATTTTACACGTTGCTCTATCCGCCGGTTCCGGAATACCTCAGACAGGTAATGCGTCCTGAGAAGATATCTCCCGATGCCATGCTGGCATGGATCATCACGGAATTTCAGTATAATCCTCAGACCGATAATTTACTCTCACAAATGATATTTAACGGAAGAGCCCTGTACTATGTACACCATTTAATGCCTGATGTACCCGATACCCTGCTATGGGGTTATACCTCACGGCAAATGGACTTCTGCCATGATTATGAAAAACGCATGTGGGAGTATCTGGTCGAGAATAAGAAGTTATTTATTACTGATGGATTCGGTATAAATCAGTTTATTATGGATGCGCCGTTTACTAAAGACTTCACACAGGAAAGTCCGGGAAGAGTTGTTATTTGGGTAGGTTACCGGATTGTCGATTCCTACATGAAAAAAAACAGGGATGTTTCGATAAGAGATTTGTTGCAGGAAACGGATTATCAGAAAATATTGAATGTTTCAAAATATAATCCTTAATAAAATATTTTCATAGCATGTACAGGTTGATCGTAATATTTATTTTGCCGTTGGGATTAACAGCTTTTGCCCAGTTTGATAATTCAGATCAGATTTGGAATGAAGGTATTGAGTTTATTCATCAGGGCGATTATTTAAGGGCTTACGAGCGACTGAGCAAGTTTATCAAGTTAAATCCCGAAAATGCCAGGGCCTATAACAACAGGGCTATTTGCTCCGACAGGCTTGGAGATTTGGAACACTGCTGTGGCGATTTTGAAATGGCGAAATCATTAAATTCCAATAAAAATCAACTATTTCACCGATTAACCTGCAATAATGATCTTTGGATCAAACGCTTCAATAAGTATTACTATCGCGATATGGAAATATACCCCGAGCTTGGTCTTCGTCCCCGTTATACCCGTTCCGACTCGTTGCGCGGTGCATTAAGATCGCAACGCACTTGTTTCGATGTTTATTATTACGATCTGACCGTGCGTATTCTGCCCCGCAGCAAATCGATTACCGGAAGTAATGAGATATGGTTCAGAGGGGTGCACAGTAGCAGGGAGATACAGCTCGATCTCTTCGAACAATATATTATTGAAAGTATTACCATGGACGGAGAAGAGTTGACCTTTAAGCGTGAGTATAATGCTGTTTTTATTCAGTTGCCCTGGGAAATTGTTCCTGGAAAAGAATACAAAATAACAGTTGAATATTCGGGTAAACCCGAAGTAGCCCGGGATCCTCCCTGGTTCGGAGGTTTTGTATGGGCACGGGACAAACGCATGAACCGCTGGGTGAGCGTTGTTTGCGAACACCTGGGAGCAAGTTCCTGGTGGCCCAATAAGGATCATTTATCGGACAGGTCCGATTCCATGGGAATACATATTGAGGTTCCCCGGAAATATAATGCTGTTTCCAACGGACAATTACGGAGTATTGAGGAATCTGAGGATAATTACGAGCGCTATAACTGGTTTGTCAGCTATCCCATAAATAATTACAACGTTACCTTCTACATGGGTAAGTACGATGAGTTTTATGATTCAATGTTTTACAATAATGATACCCTGCTGGCATTGTATTATGTCATGCCCTATAATCGGGAGAAAGCAGAAAAACATTTTCTTCAGGCAAGAGATGTAGTAAATTTTTATAACGAAGCTTTTGGACCCTTTCCCTTCTGGAATGACCATTTCAGAATGGTTGAAGCATCTTATGAAGGCATGGAACACCAAACAGCGATAGCCTATGGCAGTGCCTATAGTAACTCTGCAAATTCCTTAACCTACCTGAACAGGAATTACGATTACATTATTGTGCATGAGGCGGCTCACGAATGGTGGGGAAATTCCGTTGCTGCAGCCGATATGGCAGATATATGGCTGCATGAAGGCTTTGCAACCTATGCCGAAATTCTTTTTTTAGAACATATGGAGGGTTATGATCAATCGATCTACGAGTTGCACAACCGGATGAACTTTATCTATAATATTTGGCCTGTAGTTCAAAATCGTAATGTAAATGAAAACTCTTTTGCCGGTGGCGATGTGTATAACAAAGGTGCCATATTGCTGCATTGTCTCAGAGCTACTATTAACAATGATTCGGTTTTCAAGCCGATGCTGCGGGATTTTAATCTGGCCTACCGTGACAGTGTGATTGATTCAGATTCTTTTATTCAGTTTGTACACAACTATACAGGTAGTGATTTCACAGCTTTCTTTAAAAAATTTCTTTACGAAACAACTTTACCTGTATTGTCCTATACTTATCGACGTAAAGATGATGGAATATTGCTTCGTTATAAATGGATGGACGTGGACGAAGGATTTGTTATGCCTTTTTCCATAATGACATTTCCTTCCGATGAAGCGTATAGACTCGAGGCTACAACTGAAATGCAGGAAATAATGATTCCCGGTGCAGAATCATTTGCATTCTATAATTATGCCATTTTCCCAGGAAACTGTCCGAGGAATGGACTTACTTATTACCGGACAAAATGCGAAAATTGGTAACTGGCAGATTCTTTGTATTCCTACAGTTCAGGAAATTCTGTTTTTAGCTTAAAAGAAATACCTGGCAATGAAAAGAGCTGCCAGAACATACAACAAGATGGGCACTTGTCTCCATCGGCCTGAAAACAATCGCAACACAACGTAACTTATTACACCAAAAGAAATTCCCTCACTGATACTAAATGCCAGGGGCATTATAATAATTGTCAGAAAAACCGGTATGGAATCGAGGTAATTTCCCAGTTCCACTTTTGTAATCGGTGTAATCATAAATAGTCCTATGATAATAAGAGCTGGGGCTGTAGCCGAAGAGGGTATCATTAAAAAAACCGGGGAAAGGAATAATACCAGGATGAAGCAAATGGCCACCACCAGAGCTGTAAGACCAGTTCGTCCGCCCGCTGATATACCGGCAGTACTTTCGACATAGGTTGTCACTGTGCTTGTTCCGAGCATGGCACCTATTGTTGTTCCAACTGCATCGGCAAACAGTGCCTGTTTTGCTCTTGGAATCCGTCCCTGACTATCAAGCATATCAGCTTTCGAACTGACTCCAATCAACGTACCCACAGTATCGAACATATCAACAAACAGAAAAGTAAAAAGCACTATGAAAATATCGGGCTTTAAAAATTCCCTGAAATTTAATTTGAAAAATATGGGATTGAGAGAAGGAGGTAAATCGACAATGTGTGATGTGGGAATCTTTGTAACCTGGAGGGGAATTCCAATTATAGTGGCTGCGAGGATACCGATCAGGATAGCCCCTTTTACCCTGAATACGAGTAAAATTCCAATAATACTTAGTCCGATCAGTGCTACCCATACATGATGGTTATTCATGGTTCCCATTGAGACCAGTGTATTTTCATTGGCTACAATTATTCCACTATTCTGAAATCCCATAAGTGCTATAAACAAACCAATACCTACTGAAATCGCATGTTTAATAGGCAATGGGATAGAATTTACTATTACCTCACGGATATTAAAAATAGTAAGTAAAATAAATATTATTCCTTCTATAAACACTGCAGTAAGAGCAGTTTGCCAGGAATAGCCCATAGACAACACCACAGTATAGGCAAAAAAGGCATTCAACCCCATACCTGGCGCTAATGCAAAAGGCAGATTGGCTACAACAGCCATTACTAAGGTTGCAATAGCCGAAGCTAAAGCGGTAGCTGTAAATAAAGCTCCACGATCCATGCCTGTAGCTCCTAAAATACTAGGATTAACTGCCAGGATGTAAGCCATGGTCATAAAAGTGGTGAGACCGGCAATAATTTCAACAGAAATGGTTGTATTGTTTTTCCGCAGGTGGAACAGGTTTTCGAACATGGTAGTATATTTTACTGATTTTCAAATTTACAAATCCTGCTGGAATCCTATTAATTTCTCATTTAAATAGAAATTTCAGGGAAGTATTATTTATAACTTCTTTTTGTATGGCCGTTTCAAATAGTGTAAATTTATTCTCGGTTCAAAGATTATTTATTGATGAAAAAAATCTTCCTCATTCTTGCAGCTTTACTTATTCAACTGGCTTTTCAAAACGTCTTTTGCCAGGAGGAGTTTCAACCCTACACTGCAAAAGCCTACTGGAATGAACTCAACCGTAACGAATATCGTGATCTGAAGCAAAAACAAATAAATAATGAAAATCTTACTAACTCCGAAAAAAAGTGGCTGAATCTTTATGAAGGGTATTTAGGAGATTATTTCGAGGCATTATCCGGTACTGAAAAGGAATTCTATTATACAAGTAAGGCAGAGTGGTATGCTCTGGCTGATATACCTGAAATTCAATCGGGGGTAAATATAGGTCCTAAAAGGGATACGGAGTTGTTATTGAAGCATATTGGATACTCAGGTCTGTCGGGTTTGGTCTATGGATTAATGCTAAGTAACATTTTTCATCTTAATGAAACCGAAACTGCTGGATTAACTACAATTATGGCTGGTGGAAGTATGCTCTATCCGGTTTTTTCAAAGCAATATGAAAATATCAATAACAACTCACTCTGGCTGCGGTCGCATGGTAAGATTGCCGGAGGATTGTATGGCTATTCTCTGGGCATGGCCATATATAGTGATGATATTTATAAGCATAGCGAAGCCGCTCTCTCTATGTCATTGATTTCCAGCTTTGGTCTGGGCATAACCGGATTCAGACTTGGAAAGCAGAAGGTCTGGTCTGAAGGTCGTGTTTCCCTGTATCAGTATTATGGCTATATGGTGCCTGCATTAACATCATCTTTTCTTTTTGCTTCCGGCTATAATGAGTTAAGAGGATATGGTATCAATATTCTTCTTAGCGCCCCGATAGGTTACCTGGCAGCAAATAAAGTGTCACAGTTAGCTGATTATACCCGTGGCGATATTACAGCCCTGGTTGGCTTATCAACCATAGGTGCTGCATACGGTGCGAGCATAATGCTTTTTGGTGAATTGGAAGATGAATCGGCTATTCTGTTACCTGCTATTTCAACAGCTGCCAGTTCGGCAATAGGTCAATATGTATTGCGTAATACACAGCTTAGCAGGCCAGAGGGGAGAAGGGTTAACTATGCAGCAATTGGAGGGGGCCTGATAGGATTCGGAATGGCTTTTTTAATTGATCCTGAAAATGGAGGATGGTATTTATTTTTACCGGCATCCACCGGTTTAATCGGATATAGTGTTCTGCTCAACTATTATAAGAAGAATCAAAGAGCCGATCAAAGCGTTAAAAGTGATAATAATCCTATGTTTCATATTAATCTACATCCCGAAAACCTCATCTACACAAGAATAGATACTCGCGGGTATATTCCTCCATTGGTATCGGCAAATCTTATATTTTAGCTGCATTAATTGTTTAAAATAAATCTCATGATGAATCGAACTTTACTGGTTTTTATTATTTCATTATCGGTTGCAGGTTGCGGGAAACATCTAAGCCAACTCACGGCAGTCGATGATTGTATAACTAACAATCCTGAATTTATACCTGCCGCAGTTCCAACAATTGATAATTACAGTCTGGTGATTCATGAGAATGCATCGCTGAATTTATTTCAGAACGGAGATGAATTGGTACCCCAAATCGAAAATGGAAATAAGCTGGTATTTGAGTACCTGTATAAAAAATCGGTAAATCCCATGATGGTTGATGCCGGATATACGGAGCATATTCTTTTTGAAATAGATGCTCTTTCGGAAAGCTTTCTGCTTAGTGGTTCAGCACTCAAATCAGCCAAAGCCATGTATGGCAACCTTTGTTTTTGCATCGATGCAGGATACTACCCCATTAAAAGCGGTTGCATCAAAGGAAAAAAAACGAGTAAGAATAGTTGGACGGTCGAGATGAATATAAAAGCCTTCGGTAATACAAGGGAATTTTCAAAGATGCTCTCTGAAAAATTTGTTGCAGTGGAATGAACCGATGAGAGTATTTTTTCATTTTTTAAAATTTCCACTTAATTCCCAGGGTAGGGAATACTTCAACTCTTTTACTGCCTTCAATAAAGTTTTTTGATATTTTTATTTCACTGCCAATGGACATATGTTCGACAGGATTATACCAAATCTGAGGTTCGGCATAAAACACAGCAAGCTTGTTATTCCTGTTGACTTCAGGATTATCTTGGCTCCATATATCGATATAGCCTGTCAGGCTCACCTTATTCCGGAATAATGGATAGTACCATACAAGCGTAAATTGTGCATCGGGGGCCGATGAGCCTCTGATGTATTTATAGAGGACCATAGCATTCAGAGAGAAATCCCCCAGCACAAGACCATATTCCAATCCGCCCAGCCAGGAGTTATACAGATTTGTTCCTAGTGTTGTCGAATCGTCGGCCGGATAAATGACACTACCGTCATTGTATTCAATGTGGAGCAGCAGATTTTTTAAAGTTGGATGATTTTGCCACCAGGGAATGGTAAAGGTTCGGGCTATTTCAAAATATCCCAGTGAAGCTCCTCTGGGCTTATCAGGCGAATTAAATTCGAAGTCGGTAAACAGAAAAGTGTAGCCCAATGTATCGGGACGAAAAAATTCAAACGTGCCAACAAAAAAGTGCCGCTTAAATCCGTCTTCCTGTTTTCCGAAGTCGTAGTGAAGCTGAATATTTTGTGCGGAAATAATAACAGGCAGTAAAGCCACCAGGAGGGAGAATGATCTTTTCATAATCTAGTTTTTTACGTGGTATGCTAGTACACGAAGGCAGCAAAGGTAAAATAAAAATTAAATTTACAGAAACTGATAAGGATCTCAGTCTCGGGAGCAGCCGAGAGATTTAAGTTGATAGTCAAATTCGAGAAGTAAGAAGTCAGAATTTAGTAGTCAGAAGTGAAAATCCATATGGGATTACTGCAGATGTAAGCCTCCGAAACGCAAAATATCCTCACTGGAAGTGATAATATCTATAATAATTTTATATGTTTCTCCATCATATTCAAACTCTACCAGTATTTCGGAAGTGGGAGGATGTGTATATATGCATGCATAACAGGCAACCGAGGCAGTAAATTGATTGCAATCGCTGCTTATACGGTCGGCAAGAGTTTGCAGGTTATTCATATGACCTATCAGATCTTCGGAATAGGGCTGTGGATGAAGGTCGGCAGTAAGTTTCTCGATCTCATTCTTAACGATATTATCATTGAGTTCTATTAAGCCGGTTCGCAAGCTTTCACAATCGGGATTCTCTATAACATCTTTCTTACAGGTAAAAAGGAGTAAGACAATCGCTATGTATACTATTTTTTTCATGCACCGGTTTTTATTTATGATGAAGTTTGAACTTAATTGGTTGCTTCATCTTTGTAAAATTAATTCATACCCGAAATATTGCCTAGTTTTGTTCCCGAAATTGTGATGAAAAAATACCTTCATATATTTTTTGATCTTGATCGCACACTCTGGGATTTTCGAAAAAATTCCGCTGAAGCCCTGCTTGCTATTATAGATAAATTCAAATTACACGAAATTGTTCAGGATAAGGATGCTTTTATTGAAAAATACAATTATTATAACGACCGTCTTTGGGATTATTTCCAACAAGGCAGGATAAAAAAGTATCAGCTGCGCCATGAACGTTTTCGGATGCTGTTAAGGGACTATGGTGTTAAGGACCGGGAACTTACAGGAGAAATAAGCCGGTACTACCTGAATACAAGTCCGGCTAAAACCAGTCTGGTACCTCACACAATTGAGCTGCTTGAATATCTTACACCTCACTACAGCCTTTATATTATTTCAAATGGTTTCTACGATGTACAGCTTACCAAAATGAAAAACTCCGGAATTTCACGCTATTTTAAAAGACTTTTTACTTCCGACCGCATCGGGTATTCAAAACCAAATTCTCGTATTTTCGATTATGCTGTAAAATCGGTCAATGCCAAGAAAGCAGAATCGTTAATGGTGGGTGACGATGTGGTAAACGACATTAAGGGTGCCCGGAATGCACGAATCGATCAGGTATATTTCAATCCGGAAGGCAAGGTATTAGCCGTGGCTCCAACTTATGAGATAAAAGAACTTCTTGAGTTAAAGTCAGTGCTCTAACCTGTTCTATTTAGTCTACTGATCTTAAAAAGGAACTTCCTCTGAAAAATCACTATTACGCTGCAGGTCAATATTATCGGTGTTCTCACCAAAATCGGGTTTGTTCATTTTCGATCCGTAGGTTACTGCACCTTGTTCGTCATCCACACTTTCGCTCAGGTCAACAGGTCCAAAGTAATCATCATCCAGTTCAACAAATTTGGCATATTCACTGACAAACTTAAGTAGTACCTCTCCCAGGGCACCATTACGGTGTTTTGACAGAATTATTTCAGCAATTCCTTTAAGTGAGTTACCTTCATCGTCCTGCATAATTCCGTATTTTTCGGGGCGGTGGATGAATATAACCATATCGGCATCCTGCTCAATGGCTCCCGATTCTCTGAGGTCCGAAAGCTGGGGGCGTTTACTGCCGGTGCGGATCTCAACAGAACGGTTAAGTTGCGACAGGGCGATAACCGGAACATTCAGTTCTTTTGCAATACCTTTCAATGCACGTGAAATATTACTGACCTCCTGTTCGCGGTTTCCTCTTGAATCGGGTGTGCCGGTCATAAGCTGCAGGTAATCGATGATAATAATGTCTATATCATGCTGTCTTTTGAGTCGCCGGCATTTTGCCCGCAGTTCAAATATGGATATGGCCGGTGTATCATCGATATAGATCTTTGCATCTTCAAGTTTTTTAATTCTGTAGTCGAGACGTTCCCATTCAGCATCGTTGAGATTCCCGACTTTAATTTTCTCAGAAGGTATTTCTGCTTCACCCACAATAAGTCGGTTAACGAGCTGAATAGAAGCCATTTCAAGACTAAACAGGGCCACTGATTTTTTATGATCGACCGCCATATTACGCGCCATAGAAAGCACAAAAGCAGTTTTCCCCATTGAAGGGCGTCCGGCAATAATCACCAGATCGGAATTCTGCCAGCCACTGGTTACCCTGTCCAGTTTTGTATAACCTGATGGTATACCACTTAAATTATCCTCACGTTTGGCAGCTTCCTGAATGAGATTCAAAGCATCTCTCACCAGTACATTCATTTGAGCTGCTTCTTTCTTTATATGCCCCTGGGCTACATTAAAGAGTTGACTTTCACTGAAATCAAGAAGATCATCAACATCCGTACTGTCGTCGAAAGCCAGATTCTGAATTTCAGTGGCCACGCGTATCAATTCCCGCTGAATGAATTTTTGCTGTACAATGCGGGCATGGAATTCGATATGAGCTGCAGAGGCTACGCGACTTGTAAGCTGTGTGATAAAAGCTATTCCTCCAACTTCATCAAGCTGATCTTGTTTTCGCAGTTCTTCAGGCACCGTTAGAATGTCGATGGCTTTGTCGGACGCAAAAAGATTGAGTATGGACTGGTATATTTTCTGGTGCTCGTCTTTATAGAAGCTTTCCGCTCTGAGAATATCAATAACTTCTATTATGGCATCCTTTTCTATCATAATCGCTCCAAGAACTGCTTCTTCGAGTTCAATGGCCTGCGGAGGCATTTTTCCCTGGTCGATGGGTATGGCCAGAATTTTAGGGGACAAGACTTTTTTTTGTGCCATAATAGTATAAGTGTGATTTTCAGATAGTTTTATTAGTTTTAGGGGACGAAAACTCAGTATTTAAATTTAATATGGCTATTGCTATTGATTGAGGTATTTTTGGTATTCTTTTAAACATCTTTTGCGTTGATTAACATATAGCCTGTTGATAAAATGTGTAAAAGAAAAATGCAATAATTTTAATCGATTAATTACAATGTACTTAAATCGTCCAATGAAAAAAAACTCTAAACTCTAAACTTTAAACTTTGAACCTTGAACTTTGAACCTTGAACTTTGAACCTGTCTATTGAGAGGCAGACATAAAACGGATAGACCCTTATGCTTTTATTTCCCAATGCAAAAATAAATCTTGGTTTAAGAATTTTGGAAAAACGTTCCGATGGATTTCATTCAATCGAAACGGTATTTTTACCCTTGAACCTTACCGACATTCTTGAATTCATTGAAGAAGGAAAAAACTCAACAACACTGACTGTCACGGGAATTGCCCTTGATGGCGATATTGAAGAAAACCTGGTGGTAAAAGTATGGCACATTATGAACGAAAAATTCAAAATCCCACCTCTTTCGATTCATCTTCACAAGACAATACCTGTCGGTGCCGGTCTGGGAGGCGGGAGTGCCAATGCTGCTTTTATGCTAAAGGGATTGAATGAATATTTTGAATGCGGTTGTACCAATGTGGAACTGAAAAAATTTGCCGCCGAACTGGGTAGCGATTGTGCATTTTTTATCGATAATTCACCTATGCTGGGTACCGGACGGGGTGAGGTGCTAGAACCTTTCGATATTGCACTTCATGGGTATGAAATACTTCTTATAAAACCGGATATCCATGTAGCTACTCGTAAGGCGTATTCGGGCATTGTACCTGCAATTCCTAAAAAACCACTGAAGGAACTTATTAAAAAGCCCATTAATGAATGGCAGGAAACTATAATAAACGATTTTGAATCATTGGTATTTAAAAAATATCCTGAAATAGAATTACTAAAAAATAAGCTGTTGAATATGGGAGCAGAGTATGCCGCCATGTCGGGAAGCGGATCAACTGTATATGGAATATTTGAACCGGGGATACTAGCTGAAAATTTTCAGGATTTTAAAGATTGTTTTGTTTATAAGGGTAGAATACTGCAATAAATTGAGTGGGATCAGTTTTACCTCCAGGAAATAACTTACAGGACTAAATATAGATATTCAATCGAAGCATCAATACCCTGGTAAACAGAGAATAATCATCACGGTTGATACTTTCATCGTCAACTTTCGGAAATATATTTACTACTCCGTATGAATAGCTGAGATCCAGGCTATGACTTTTGCTGCTATGTCCGATTCCAAAAATAATTCCGGCATCGAAGAAATTTTGATTTCTTAAAGGGAAAATACCCTCGCTTATTTCGCTGCTTTTTAATTCTCCCGAAGAGGCAATACCAATGGTACCTTTATCCGTATCACCATTAAAATATTCTAGGTTATGCTGATTGGTTCCCCCCAGACAATAATCGAAAAAGGGCCCGATAAAAGCTCGTAATTCTTTGTATCTATAACCTGTAACTATAGGTAAATCGAGGTAAAGAATGGAATACCTGTCATATCCTTCGGTGCCTGCACCATAAAAATCTTCCGTATCGAAGGCATAGTTTTTTGAAACTAAATTGAGTTGTCCTCCGATAAAAAAAGAACTTTTAACGGGGACTTCAATTCCACAACCAAATGTATAGCCGAAGCGTGGATAGATTTTCGGATTATCAAATAAATTCCAGTCATTCTTTAAATTGGTCAGGTTGATACCCCCGGAAATGGAATATTTGACTTGTGCATAATTTATCAACACAGTCGACAGTAGTACAAGAATAATGATTAGCTTTTTCAATTCGTTAAAATTTCCAGGGCTTAGTTCGGATTTGCGTCTCAAAGAAAAGAAAATAATCTTAATTAGAAAAATTTTAGTTAAATATCTAACTAATAGTATGTTTATATGTTGATGCAGAAGTACGTGAAAAGGTTGTTACCTGCACTAATTTTTTTAATATTCTTTATGAAATAAGAAACACGAAGTCTCATCCGGTTATTTTGGAGCCAGTTTATATAAGTACAGGGCTACAAAAGCAAAAATAAAGTTCGGTAACCAGGTTGCAATAAATGGCGGAAGAGCCCCACTTATGGCATATTGGGCCGAGAATTGAAGGAACAGGATATAGGAAAAACTGACCAGTAACCCGATACCAATGTGCATACCGATACCTCCACGTACTTTTCTTGAGGATACAGAAATACCAATAAGCGTTAGAATATAGGTTGAAAAGGGGAATGAGAATCTTTTATTTCGTTCCACTAACAGCTGATTTACTTTTGCCGAACCCTGCATCCGTTGGTTATCAATAAAATTATTAAGTTCTTTCAACGACATCGATTCTACTACATTGTCGCGCATACTGAATTCAGCAGGATCAAGATTTATTGCAGTATCAAGAACCGTACCTTCTGTGATGATCTGTTCTCCGTCGATATAATCCCGTATATAATAATTTCTTATTTCCCAGGTATGAAGTGATGTATCCCAGCGGATTTCCTGTGACATGAGTTTTGATACCAATTCACCTTCTTCAAATTTTTCGATTGAAAATCTGCGTCCATAGTTATTTCGTGTATTGAAGCTCTCGAGGTACACATAAACACCAGGATCGACCTGCTTATGTACATTCCGTTCCTTGAATCCCTTAGTTGTCTTGTGATAATACTTTTCTTCAAACATAAAACGCTTATGATTGGCACCAGGAATAATATAATTACCCATTAGCAAATTGAACATCACGATGAATGTTGCCGAGATGAAGTAGGGATATAGCAAGCGTGGAAAACTTACACCGCTGCTTAAAATGGCTATTATCTCCGTATTATAAGCCATTCGAGATGTAAAGAAAATAACAGCAATAAATGTAAATAATGGAGCAAACAGAACGGCAAAATAAGGAATAAAGTTCAGGTAGTAATCGAAGATAATACTATGGAACGGAGCATGGGTTTCAAGAAAATCATCGATTTTTTCGGAAAAATCAAAAATAACGGCTATCATAATGATCAGGAAAATGGCACCGAAATAGGTACCTAAAAATTTCATAATAATGTAGGAATCAATCTTCTTTAGACCCAATTTTTTCATAGACGTTGAGATAGTTTTTTCACCATATCTTTTTTCCAGACTGAAAAAGTTCCATCCTTAATTTTCATACGGACTTCATTCATTAACGAGAGATAAAAAGCCAGATTGTGCAGACTGGCAATTTGTGCTCCCAGCATTTCATTTGAAGTAACCAGGTGCCTAAGGTAGGCTTTTGAGTAATAATTATCAACAAAAGAACTACCATCAGGATCGATAGGAGAAAGATCGTCGCTCCATTTCTGATTTTTTATATTGATGATACCTTCCCGGGTAAATAACATCCCATTTCTTCCATTTCGTGTGGGCATAACACAGTCGAACATATCGATACCCATTGTGATAGCTTCTAGCATATTGACAGGAGTACCAACACCCATAAGGTACCGGGGCTTATCAGAGGGAAGAATGGCTGTTACTTCATGTAACATGCTGTACATTTCTTCAATAGGTTCTCCTACCGATAATCCACCCACAGCATTCGCCGGCATATCACACGAAGCTATAGTTTCTGCCGAATAACGTCGCAGATCGCTATAAACACTTCCCTGCACAATGGGCATAAAAAATTGCCGGTGATCGTACAGGGA
>Ga0307422_1000424_pt1 | contig 24316 bp, 17 predicted proteins | sample SalMarWE160290MG_FD_202153 | JGI IMG/M metagenome (GOLD analysis project Ga0307422, IMG submission 202153) | Salt marsh sediment microbial communities from the Plum Island Ecosystem LTER, Massachusetts, United States - WE1602-90 | ecosystem: Environmental > Aquatic > Marine > Intertidal zone >...
CACCGATTTCTCTTCTGTAAAAGAAGCCCTTGCTGAGTGGGAGAAGAGTCAAAAACACCTGTTCCAACCCTCTGCCGGTACACTCTGTTTCTTTGATCCCAATATTGTGTCGAAGAAACAATTAACAGAATGGGGACTTCCCGATTATCCGGCATCGAACCTGGTAAAATACAGGGAAAGCGGAGGTGTTTTCAGAGAGGCTGATGATTTAAAGAAAATTTATGGATTGGATTCCTCCCATTTGAATGCCCTTACCCCCTGGGTGCGTATAGGGGAACAAGTGGACCATCCGGCAAGCAAGGCTGTAAAAGCCAACCCGGTGCGTATTGAACTGAACAGCGCAGATTCTGCAACGTTGGTAAAACTGTATGGGATCGGGCCGGTTTTTTCTTCCAGGATTATCAAATACCGCTGGTTGCTTGGAGGTTTTGCCAGAAAGGAGCAACTCCTGGAAGTCTATCATTTTAAGCCGGAAGTATTTATGCAGATCAAAGAGCATATTTGTGTAGATACATCCCGGATAAAAAAAATATCATTGAATTTTTCGGATTATCAGGATCTTGTCAAACACCCGTATTTAAACGGATACCATGCAGGAAAAATCATCCGTGCCAGAAATAAATCAGGTCCTTTTGAAACCTGTGAAGAATTATTGAGTAAGAACATAGTGGATGAGGAAGTGTTCAGAAAAATAAAGCCTTACCTGAAACTTAACTGATTGCGGATGATACATACTGTTTTTGTGAATCGTTTGGAGGCAGAACAAGGCGAGATTAATTTTTTATTTATAAATTTGATTAACGATGAATATTTTCTAAATTTGCGCCTCAATTTTGAAAGATTAACAGAAAAAGTATGATAATAATACCGGTAAAAGAAGGCGAAAATATTGAAAGGGCACTGAAAAGGTTCAAAAGAAAATTTGAAAAGACCGGCGTAATAAAAGAATTACGTGAGCGTCAGGCGTTTATAAAACCTTCGGTACGAAGAAGGACCGAAGTAAAAAAAGCCAGGTATATTCAGGGTTTACAGAACCAGGAAGATTAATTTGAGTGGATTCCTGGCCCTGTTTGAAGAAGGTAGATGGATTATCAGGAATCGTTTTTGAATTACATTAAGTATGAGAAGAGATTCTCAACTCATACATGGGTGGCCTACAAGAATGACCTCGGTCAGTTCGTGCGTTATTGCAGTGAAATGACCGGGGATTTTGATGTTAAAAAGGTCCATTCAAAATTAGTACGGGACTGGGTGGTTGCTTTAATGGAAACCGGACTGACTCCCCGGACGGTTAACCGAAAAATATCTACGCTGAATTCGTTCTTTACGCACTTAATGAGAGAAAATGTATTGGATAAAAATCCGGTGATGTTTATTCCGTTGCCAAAGATCAGGGAAAAATTGCCCTTTTTTGTAGAGGAAAAGAATCTGGCTCATTTGCTGGATGATGGTTTTTTTGAAAAGGATTTTTCCGGAAACAGGGATAAACTGATCGTTGCACTTTTGTACGGTACAGGCATCCGTCTTGCTGAATTGCTGGATTTGCAGATCAGTAATATCAACCGGGAGGAATGCCTGATAAAAGTACGGGGAAAAAGGAACAGAGAACGGTTCATTCCATACCCGAGGCCTTTAAACACGATCATTGAGGATTACCTGCGTATCCGGGAGGAAATTTTCGCAGGAAGCAGCGGCTACCTGGTGTTGACCGATAAGGGGGAGAAAGCCTATCCCAAACTGGTTTACAGAGTGGTGAAAAGAAATCTGGATAAAGTAACAACGCTGGAAAAAAAGAGCCCTCACGTATTAAGGCATACGTATGCGACCCATTTATTAAACCGGGGAGCTGACCTGAATGCAGTAAAAGAGTTACTGGGCCATGCCAACCTGGCAGCGACCCAGATATACACACATACAACGTTCGAGAAATTACAGAAAGTATACAAACAAACCCATCCCAGGGGTTAAACGAATAAAGTTATGGATATAAAAATCAATGCAGTAAATTTTACCCCCGATCAGAGACTCATCGATTTTACGAAGAAAAAAGTTGGGAAACTGGATACCTTTTTTGAAGGGATCATTGGATCAGAAGTAACCTTAAGGGTTTTAAAACCTGAAACCGCCAATAATAAAGTTTCAGAGATCAAGCTCTCCATTCCAAAGAAAGATTCATTATTTGCAAAAAAACAGGCAGATTCCTTTGAACAGGGAATCGATCTGGCTGTGGATGCCGTCCGCAAACAACTTGCCAAATACAAGGAAAAGCTCAGGAATAAATAGTACTGAAAAATTACAACGATAGTTGTGTTTTAAATAAAAATATTTTACATTTGCAGACCCTTTTGGGATGTATAGCTGAAGCTATTGAGAATTAGGACGTTTGGAGCTTTAGGAGCCGAATAAAGCGCGTTTTTCCCTGGAGGTAAAAAACGATAAACAATGAAATTCAGGAGGCATCTGTTTTACGGAATGTTAAATGAATTTCAGAAAAAAAATGTTTTATAAGTTCTTTCAAAAGATTTTTTGTAATTTTGCACGACATTTTGCAAAAATACATGATGATTTGCGGGAATAGCTCAGTTGATAGAGCATTAGCCTTCCAAGCTAAGGGTCGCGGGTTTGAGTCCCGTTTCCCGCTCTGTTTTATAGGATTTGGTACCCGGAATTTTTTCTGAACCTTTATCCTGGAGTGTATTTTTGCCGGAGTAGCTCAGGGGTAGAGCGCATCCTTGGTAAGGATGAGGTCACGAGTTCAATTCTCGTCTTCGGCTCAGATGAATTGAAACAATAAATTAAAATTTTACAGCTATGGCTAAACAAACATTTGTAAGGGATAAGGAACATGTCAACATCGGTACAATTGGCCATGTTGACCATGGAAAAACTACCCTCACCGCTGCTATTACCATGGTTTTAGCAAAAAGAGGTCTTTCTGAGATCAAGTCGTTTGATTCCATCGACAATGCTCCTGAAGAAAAAGAAAGGGGCATTACCATTAACACAGCCCATGTGGAGTATCAAACCGAGAAACGGCATTATGCCCATGTTGACTGTCCGGGGCATGCCGACTATGTGAAGAATATGGTTACGGGAGCTGCCCAGATGGATGGTGCCATCATTGTAGTGGCTGCCACAGACGGGCCGATGCCGCAAACCCGTGAACACATCTTGCTTGCCCGCCAGGTAAACGTGCCGAAATTGGTTGTGTTTATGAATAAGGTGGATATGGTTGATGATGAAGAATTGCTGGAACTGGTAGAGATGGAAATTCGTGAATTGCTTGATTTCTATGAGTTTGAAGGCGAAAAAACTCCGGTGATCAGGGGTTCTGCATTGGGCGCAATGCACGGGGAACAACAATGGGAAGACAAGGTTATGGAACTTATGGATGCTTGTGATTCATGGATCCCGCTTCCTCAGCGTGATGTAGATAAACCTTTCCTGATGCCGGTTGAAGATATTTTTTCCATTACAGGCCGTGGAACCGTTGCTACCGGCCGTATTGAAACAGGTGTTATCCATACAGGGGACGAACTGCAGATTATCGGTCTGGGCGCTGAAGGAAAGAAAACAGTATGTACAGGGGTAGAAATGTTCCGTAAAATTCTTGACGACGGACAAGCAGGTGATAATGTGGGTTTATTGCTGCGTGGTATTGATAAAAAGGAAATTAAACGTGGGATGATTCTGGCAAAACCAGGTTCTATCACGCCTCATACCAGGTTTAAAGCAAGTGTATACGTTTTGAAAAAAGAAGAAGGTGGCCGGCATACACCGTTCCATAACAATTACCGTCCACAGTTCTACCTGCGTACCCTTGATGTAACAGGTGAGATCCATCTTCCGGAAGGAAGGGAAATGGTTATGCCTGGGGATGACGTGGAAATTGAAGTTACCCTGATTTATCCTGTTGCACTGAATGTTGGGCTTCGTTTTGCCATACGCGAAGGAGGCCGTACCGTAGGAGCAGGACAGGTAACTGAAATTATTGAATAATTCGTATAAAATAGAGGGCGTAACTATGTCCCGGGGCAGAATCCGGGACATGTTTTCGGATGAAATAGTACAGCGGATCATAACAGCAATACGTATAGGTAATGCGTACCATCCGACACAGTAAACAAACAAAATGAAATGAGCCCCGATCCCAATGGCTATCGGGACGGGACGAGTTCCCTGTGTGCCGAACAGGCAGGCATACGATACCGATTAAATAAACAATTATAATCGTATGAAAATAAAGGTTTACATACAAGAGGCCTATGAAGAGTTGATCTATAAAGTGACATGGCCAACGTGGAAAGAATTACAAAATAGTGCATTAGTAGTAATGGTTGCTTCCTTAATTATATCACTCGTAATATTTATTATGGATTTCTCTTTTGAAAACATAATGAATTTTATCTATGGGTTATTTTATTAATTAAAGAAACCAGGAGGTGGAATGAGCGAAAACAGCAGAAAATGGTATGTTCTTCGTGCAATAGGAGGGAAAGAGAAGAAAGTAAAAGAATATATCGAGAACGAAATCGCAAATGGTAGCCTCCGGGATTTTGTTTCACAGGTTTTAATACCTACTGAAAAGGTTTATCAGATACGAAACGGTAAAAAAATCAGTAAGGAGCGAAACTTTTTCCCCGGATATGTGCTTATCGAAGCGTCGATAGTAGGTGAGGTATTCCATACATTGAGGAACATACCCAATGTGATTGGATTCCTGGGCGACACCAAAGGGGGAGAACCGGTACCCATGCGTCAGAATGAGGTAAACAGGATACTGGGCAGGGTTGATGAACTTGCGGATACCGATGAGGAACTGAATATACCTTTTGTAATAGGTGAAACCGTAAAAGTAATCGACGGACCATTTAACGGCTTTAACGGAACCATTGAAGCAATCAATGAGGAGAAGAAGAAGCTGCAGGTGATGGTGAAGATCTTTGGACGAAAAACACCTTTGGAACTTAGTTTTATGCAAGTTGAGAAGGAGTAGAAATGTTTTAATGTTATTGTATGGCAAAAGAAATTGCTGGATTAATTAAATTACAGATCAGAGGTGGTGCTGCGAATCCGTCACCACCGGTAGGCCCAGCATTAGGTGCCAAGGGAGTGAATATAATGCAATTCTGTAAACAGTTTAACGGAAGGACGCAAGACCAGGCTGGTAAACTTCTTCCTGTGATAATAACTGTTTATACAGATAAATCGTTTGATTTTGTTATTAAACAACCTCCTGTGGCATCCCAGCTTCTGGAGGCAGCGAAGGTAAAAAAAGGTTCTTCGGAACCCCATTTGAATAAGGTCGCATCCGTAACCTGGGAACAGGTAGAAAAAATTGCCGATGGCAAGATGTTGGACCTGAACTGTTTTACCGTTGAGTCTGCTATGAAGATGGTTGCGGGAACTGCCAGAAGTATGGGGATTACTGTCAAAGGCAAATCCCCATTCACACACTAAAAAATATCTTTACGATGGGTAAGTTAACAAAAAATAAAAAGGCAGCTCTTGAGAAACTCGAAAAAAACAAGATCTATACGCTGGATGAAGCTTCGCTACTGGTAAAAGAGATCACTTTTACAAAATTTGATGCTTCCATAGATTTAGATGTCAGGTTGGGAGTGGATCCAAGGAAAGCAAACCAGATGGTCCGTGGAGTAGTTACGTTACCCCATGGTACCGGTAAGGAGGTGAGGGTGCTTGCCCTGGTTACTCCTGATAAAGAACAGGAAGCCCGGGATGCCGGAGCCGACTATGTTGGGCTGGAGGAATACATCGAAAAGATTAAAGGCGGCTGGACAGACGTCGATGTGATTATTACCATGCCTCCCGTGATGGGGAAGGTGGGTCCGCTGGGCCGGATTTTAGGTCCGCGCGGATTAATGCCTAATCCCAAAAGCGGTACCGTTACCATGGATATAGGTAAAGCGGTGGCAGAGGTAAAACAAGGAAAAATAGATTTTAAAGTCGATAAGTACGGCATTGTTCATACCACAATCGGAAAAGCTTCCTTTGAAGTTGAAAAGATCAAAGAGAATGCCATGGAGTTTATTGGTACCATCAACAAACTGAAACCTACATCGGCGAAAGGGACCTATATACGGAGTATCTATTTGTCCAGTACGATGAGTCCTGGTATTCAGGTGGAACCTAAGTCATTCACAGACAAGTAAATGAAAGTTTATGAAAAGATCAGACAAAGATGTGATTATCAATAGTTTAACAGAGCAGATCAATTCAACTGATCATTTTTACCTGGCTGATATTAGTGACCTGAATGCTGCTGTTACCAATGACCTGAGGCGTACATGCTTTAAACAGGATGTAAAGCTGGTTGTTGCGAAAAATACCTTACTGCGCAGAGCACTTGAAAATTCCGATAAGGAAGTTCAGGAGCTTTACGATTTGCTTAAAGGCAACACTTCGGTGATGTTTACGGAAAAAGCAAATGTTCCTGCCAAACTGATTAAAGCATTTCATAAAAGGCATAAACGACCGGTTTTGAAAGGTGCTTATGTGGAAGAATCAGTTTATGTCGGTGAAGATCAGTTGGATGCGCTTGTTGCTATTAAATCAAAAAGCGAACTTATTGCCGATATAGTGGCGCTGTTACAATCACCTGTGAAGAATGTGCTGTCACAGCTACAGTCAGGTGGTACAATATTACATGGTGTGCTTAAAGCACTGGAAGAGAGAGAATAGTTTTTTTTTGATTCATTTAAATTAAATTTATATAAAAATGGCAGATTTAAAACAGCTTGCAGAAGAGTTAGTGAACTTGACTGTTAAAGAGGTTAACGAGTTATCTGAGATTCTTAAAGAAGAATACGGTATTGAGCCGGCAGCAGCTGCTGTGGCCGTTGCAGGTCCTGCAGCTGGCGTTGGTGAAGAAAGCGCTGCAGTTGAACAAACAGAATTCGATGTGATTCTTAATGCAGCCGGTCAATCAAAGCTTGCAGTAGTTAAACTTGTTAAAGAATTAACAGGCCTTGGCCTGAAAGAAGCGAAAGAAGTTGTGGATTCAGCTCCCAAAGCCATCAAGGAAAAAGTAGCCAAAGATGAAGCGGAGGCATTGAAAGCACAATTGGAAGAAGCTGGAGCGGAAGTTGAAATTAAATAATTCTATCCTAACCTTTTAAGGTTGATACGGTTTAGGACCTGTTCCCGAAAGATCGGACCCAGGTTCTAAACCTTTTTGCGTATTTATATAGTAAATACCTTTAACAGCAGTACTACATGTATGTAAACACTGAAAAACCGAGGATTAATTTTTCCTCATCAGAAACAAGGTTTGATTACCCGGACTTCCTGGAAGTTCAAATAAAATCGTTCAGAGAATTTTTTCAGTTAAAAACAACCCCGGAGAAGAGAAAGAGTGAAAAGCTTTACAGGGTTTTCGATGAGAATTTTCCGATTTCCGACACCCGGAATAACTTTGTACTGGAATTTATCGATTATCAGGTTGACCCCCCACGGTATGAGATTGAAGAGTGTATAGAGCGGGGCCTGACGTACAGCGTACCTATCAAGGCTAAGCTGAAACTCTATTGTACCGACCCGGAACACGAGGATTTTGATACGGTGATCCAGGATGTATACCTGGGTACGATTCCCTATATGACTGAACGGGGTACGTTTATCATCAACGGAGCTGAACGTGTGATTGTATCCCAGTTGCACCGATCTCCCGGTGTATTTTTCGGGCAAAGCCTCCATGCAAACGGCACAAAACTTTATTCGGCACGTATTATTCCCTTTAAGGGATCCTGGATCGAATTTGCAACGGACATTAACAGCGTCATGTTTGCCTATATCGACCGGAAGAAAAAATTGCCGGTGACCACCCTTTTACGTGCCATTGGGTATGAAAGCGATAAAGATATTCTTGAAATATTTAACCTGGCTGATGAAGTCAAGGTGACAAAAACAGGACTGAAAAAAGTCATCGGCCGGAAACTGGCTGCCCGTGTTTTGAAATCATGGGTTGAGGATTTTGTAGATGAAGATACAGGGGAAGTGGTTTCCATCGAACGAAATGAGATCATTATTGATCGTGAGACAGAAATTGAAGAGCACCACCTGGAAGAGATCCTGGAATCGGGTGTAAATACCATTCTTTTGCACAAAGAAGATCAGAATCAGCAGGATTATGCAATCATCTATAATACGTTGCAGAAAGATCCATGTAATTCTGAAAAAGAAGCAGTCCTGCATATATACAGGCAACTTCGCAATGCAGAACCGCCGGATGAAGCAACAGCACGGGATGTGATCGATAAGTTGTTTTTCTCCGATAAACGGTATGATCTTGGAGATGTAGGCCGCTACCGGATCAATAAAAAATTAGGACTGGATATTGAAATGGACACCAAAGTCCTGACAAAACAGGATATCATTGAAATTATCAAATACCTGATCCAGTTGGTCAATTCCAAAACGGATGTCGACGACATTGACCACCTTAGCAACAGGAGGGTGCGTACGGTAGGCGAACAGATGTACAATCAATTTGGAATTGGCCTGGCACGTATGGCCCGGACCATAAGGGAAAGGATGAATGTCCGGGACAATGAAGTGTTTACTCCGATTGACCTGATCAATTCAAAAACCCTTTCATCGGTGATTAATTCGTTTTTTGGCACCAATGCCTTATCACAGTTTATGGATCAGACCAATCCCCTGGCAGAAATGACCCATAAACGACGGATGTCTGCACTGGGGCCGGGGGGGTTATCCCGGGAAAGGGCAGGTTTCGAAGTACGTGATGTTCATTATACCCACTATGGCAGGTTGTGTCCGATTGAGACTCCGGAAGGACCGAACATCGGGTTGATCTCTTCGTTGTGTGTATTTGCCAAAATTACAGACCTGGGATTTATTGCGACTCCTTACCGGAAGGTGGAAGACGGGAAAGTGGACCTTTCTGATGTGGGAATTTTATACCTTACCGCTGAAGAGGAGGAAGGAAAAATTATTGCACAGGCAAACGCTCCGATTGATCCGGATGGCGTTTTCATCAATGAGAAGGTAAAATCACGCCTCGACGGAGATTATCCGGTTGTTGAACCAGGCAGGGTAGACCTAATGGATGTTGGACCCAATCAGATCGCATCGGTAGCTGCTTCATTGATCACTTTTCTTGAGCATGATGATGCAAACCGGGCTTTGATGGGATCAAACATGATGCGGCAGGCAGTTCCTTTGCTCCGGCCTGAAACTCCCATTGTAGGAACAGGCCTGGAAGCACGGGCAGTAAACGATTCCCGCATACATATGATCGCCGAAGCCGATGGAACGGTCGAGTATGTGGATGCCGACCAGATCATTGTCCGTTACGACGTTTCTGACGATGAACGTTTTGTGAGTTTTGATCCGGAGGTGATAACCTACCGGCTTTCGAAATACAACAAAACCAATCAGGGGACTACCGTTGACCTGAAACCGGTTGTTATCAAGGGCCAAAGGATCAGGAAAGGGGATATCCTGACGGCCGGGTATGCAACCCATAACGGAGAACTGGCTCTGGGACGTAACCTGATGGTGGCTTTTATGCCCTGGCAGGGGTATAACTATGAGGATGCCATTGTGGTATCTGAAAGCATTGTACGTGATGATGTTTTTACATCGGTACATGTGGATGAATACAGCCTCGAAGTACGTGATACCAAAAGAGGAGTCGAAGAGTTTACCTCGGATATACCCAATGTGAGCGAAGAAGCTACACGCAACCTCGATGAAAACGGATTAATACGAATCGGAGCAGATGTAAAGCCGGGCGATATACTGATCGGTAAAATCACACCAAAAGGAGAATCCGATCCTTCACCTGAAGAAAAATTGCTTCGTGCCATCTTCGGCGATAAAGCAGGAGATGTGAAAGATGCTTCCTTAAAAGCACCTCCGTCGCTTACCGGTACGGTAATTGACAAAAAGCTGTTTTCAAGGGTCATTAAAGAGAAAAAAGGGAAAAATGTAACCAAATCGTTATTGGATCAGATTGATGAAAAATTTGAGAAAGATGTAGTTGCATTGCGTGCGACCCTTGAAGAGAAGTTGTTCTCCCTGGTATCAGGAAAGACATCCCAGGGCGTTAAGGATTACTACGGTACAGAATACATTCCCAAAGGGGTGAAATTTACCCTGAAACAATTGCAGGAGATTGATTACCTGCAGGTGAATCCCGATAAATGGACAACCGACAAGCGAAAGAACGAGTTGATCTTTAATCTGATCAACAACTTTATAATGAAATATAAGGAGGCTGAAGCCGTTTCCCGCCGTGAACGTTACAATGTAACCATCGGAGATGAGCTTCCGGCAGGAATTATTCAGCTTGCCAAAGTTTATATAGCCAAAAAACGCAAGCTTCAGATTGGTGATAAAATGGCCGGGCGTCATGGAAACAAAGGGATTGTTTCCAGGGTCGTGCGTGTGGAGGACATGCCATTTCTTGCTGACGGAACACCAGTAGATATTGTACTGAATCCACTGGGAGTACCGTCACGTATGAATCTGGGTCAGATCTATGAGACCGTATTGGGGTGGGCCGGAAAAGAACTGGGACTTACCTTTGCGACACCGATCTTTGACGGAGCTTCCCTGGACCAGATTACAGAATATACGGAAAAAGCTGGTGTTCCACGCTACGGACGAACAGCCCTTTATGACGGTGAAACCGGAGTCCCGTTTGATCAGCCGGCTACGGTCGGGGTGATCTACATGATGAAACTGGGGCATATGGTGGAAGATAAAATGCATGCCCGCTCCATAGGTCCTTACTCACTGATCACCCAGCAACCCCTGGGGGGAAAAGCCCAGTTTGGCGGTCAGCGTTTCGGAGAAATGGAAGTGTGGGCTCTTGAGGCATTTGGCGCATCCCACATCCTCCAGGAGGTCCTTACGGTTAAATCAGATGATGTGATCGGAAGGGCAAAAGCCTATGAAACCATCGTTAAAGGAGAACCTATGCCACAAGCAGGTATTCCGGAATCGCTCAATGTACTCTTGCATGAACTCAGAGGCCTCGGACTTAGCGTCAGGATGGAGTAATATGTCGAACCCAATGATAGATTGAGGTTCTTTTTCAATAGAAAAATTAACAGCTTTTTATATGCCATTCAAAAAAGACAGTAAAGCCAAAAGCAGTTTTTCAAAAATTTCAATCAGCCTTTCCTCTCCGGAAGAGATTCTGGAGCGTTCCTATGGGGAAGTGCTGAAACCGGAAACAATCAACTACAGAACCTATAAACCGGAACGCGATGGTTTGTTTTGTGAAAGAATATTCGGGCCGGTGAAGGATTATGAATGCCATTGCGGGAAATACAAACGCATTCGCTATAAGGGAATCGTTTGCGATCGCTGTGGTGTGGAAGTTACCGAAAAAAAAGTCAGGCGCGAAAGAATGGGGCATATCTCGCTGGTTGTGCCGGTTGCCCATATCTGGTATTTCAGGTCGTTGCCGAACAAAATAGGATATTTGCTCGGGCTTCCTTCAAAAAAACTGGATTCTATTATATACTATGAAAGGTATGTAGTCATTAATCCAGGCGTGAAAGCCGCGGATGGGGTCAAACAACTCGATTTTCTGACCGAAGAGGAATACCTCGATATTTTGGATACCCTTCCCAAAGAGCATCAGTACCTTGATGACGACGATCCAAATAAGTTCATTGCAAAAATGGGAGCTGAGGCCTTATATGAAATATTAATGAGGCTTGAACTGGACGATCTTTCCTATAACCTGCGCCATAAAGCGAGCACCGAAACATCTCAGCAAAGGAAAAACGAAGCCCTGAAAAGGTTGCAGGTTGTTGAAGCGTTCAGGGCCAGCAAGAACCTGAACAGGCCGGAATGGATGATCGTAAAAGTAGTCCCTGTTATTCCGCCCGATCTGCGTCCTTTGGTCCCTCTTGACGGAGGGCGTTTTGCCACATCCGATCTGAACGACCTGTATCGCCGGGTTATTATCCGGAACAACAGGCTCAAAAGACTGATTGAAATCAAGGCTCCGGAAGTGATCTTACGAAATGAAAAACGGATGCTCCAGGAGGCAGTCGATTCTTTATTTGACAATTCACGGAAAGTAAATGCTGTAAAAACAGAAAATAACCGTGCTTTAAAATCGCTTTCCGATAGTTTGAAAGGGAAACAAGGGCGTTTTCGCCAGAATCTTCTGGGGAAAAGGGTGGATTATTCTGCCCGGTCGGTTATTGTTGTCGGACCTAAACTGCAACTACATGAATGCGGGCTGCCGAAAGATATGGCTGCCGAGCTGTATAAACCTTTTGTGATCAGAAAACTGATCGAACGTGGGATCGTTAAAACAGTAAAATCGGCCAAAAAAATTGTGGATAGGAAGGATCCTGTAGTCTGGGAAATCCTGGAAAATGTGCTGAAGGGCCATCCGGTAATGTTAAACCGGGCTCCTACTTTGCACCGTTTATCCATTCAGGCATTCCAGCCGGTATTGATCGAAGGGAAAGCGATTCAGTTGCATCCATTGGTATGTACGGGTTTTAATGCTGACTTTGATGGTGACCAGATGGCGGTTCACCTGCCTTTGGGGAATGCAGCCATCCTGGAAGCACAATTGTTGATGCTCTCATCCCATAACCTGTTAAATCCGGCCAATGGGGCTCCCATAACCGTTCCTTCACAGGATATGGTCCTGGGTTTGTATTACATGACCAAAGCAGATTTGTCAACCAAGGATGATGAAAGGGTTTTCTATTCACCCGAAGAAGTGATTATTGCCCACAATGAAGGGAAAATAAAAATGCATTCCATCATCCGGGTGAAGGTGGAAGATGTGGATGAAAACGGGGAATATTTTAAACATATCATTGAAACTACAGTTGGAAGGATTCTTTTTAATGAACATGTACCCAGGCAGGTAGGTTACATTAATCAGTTGCTGACCAAAAAATCGTTGAGGAATATTATATCCGATGTATTTAAAAAGTGTGGCAATGCCACTACGGGAGTCTTCCTCGATGCCATCAAGAACCTGGGTTATTACTGGGCTTATCGGGGTGGATTATCTTTTAATCTCGATGATGTCATCATTCCGGAGGACAAAACTGAGATTGTTGATAAAGGATACGAAGAAGTGGATGAGGTTTTAGCCAATTACAACATGGGCTTTATAACCAATAACGAACGGTACAACCAGGTAATTGATATCTGGACCCATGCGAATTCCCGGTTAACCCATTCGGTTATGAAGACCCTTAGTTCCGATAAACAGGGATTCAATTCCATCTATATGATGTTGGATTCGGGTGCCCGGGGTTCAAAGGAACAGATTCGCCAGTTATGTGGCATGAGGGGATTGATGGCCAAACCCCAGAAATCCGGGTCAACCGGATCCCAGATCATTGAGAACCCTATCCTGGCAAACTTTAAAGAGGGGCTTTCCGTACTGGAGTATTTTATTTCAACCCACGGAGCCAGAAAAGGGTTGGCAGACACAGCCCTGAAAACAGCAGATGCCGGTTATCTGACCCGGCGCCTGGTAGATGTAGCTCAGGATGTGATTATTACAGAAGAGGATTGTGGTACCCTTCGTGGTTTGGTTGCAACGGCTGTGAAAAGCAATGAAGAAGTAGTTGCTTCTCTGTATGACAGGATCCTTGGGCGTACCTCTGTACACGATATTTATCATCCCTTAAACGGGGAACTGATCGTCCGGTCAGGAGAAGAGATTGATGAAACGATTGCGCTGCAGATTGAGAATTCACCGATCGAGAGTGTGGAGATCCGTTCGGTACTTACCTGTGAAGCCAGGGCGGGCGTGTGTGCCAAATGTTACGGGCGAAACCTCGCAACAGGCAGTATGGTCCAGAAAGGAGAAGCCGTTGGTGTGATTGCAGCCCAATCAATCGGCGAACCGGGAACTCAGCTTACACTTCGAACCTTTCACGTTGGTGGTATTGCCGGGAACATTTCAGCTCAGTCAATGGTGGAATCCCATTATGATGGATATGCCGAAATCGAAGAATTGCGTTCTGTACCCTATACGGAAGAGGATGGCAACAAAGCCGATGTTGTGGTAAGCCGGCTGGCAGAATTAAAAATTATTGACAAAAACACCAAAATCCCCCTGTCAACCCATCCAATTCCTTATGGTTCAAAACTGTTTATCAAAAACGGAGAGGAAGTTAAAAAAGGTACATTAATCTGTGAATGGGATCCCTATAACGGGGTTATTATTACGGAATACGACGGAACCATTGAGTTCGAGAACCTGATTGAAGGGGTTACTTTCCGGGAAGAATCAGACGAACAGACGGGTTATAACGAGAAAGTAATTATCGAAACCAGGGACAAGACTAAGAATGCTACTTTACGAATCCTCAATTCGAAAGGTGACATGATCCGTTCCTACAACCTGCCGGTTGGCGGGCACCTTTCAGTTGAAAACAAAGAAAAGGTTAAAGCGGGTCAGGTTTTGATGAAAATTCCACGTGCTGCAGGTAAAGCAGGGGACATCACCGGTGGATTGCCGCGTGTTACAGAACTCTTTGAAGCGAGAAATCCTTCCAATCCCGCTGTGGTTTCGGAAATCGATGGGGAAGTTTCATTGGGTAAAATTAAACGGGGCAACCGGGAAATAATCATTACCTCAAAGACCGAGGATGTGAAAAAGTACCTGGTTCCGCTGTCACGCCAGATACTGGTTCAGGAAAATGATTATATCAGGGCAGGTACTCCGCTTTCGGATGGAGCTATAACACCTTCGGATATTTTGGCCATTAAAGGCCCAACAGCCGTTCAGGAATATATTCTGAATGAGGTCCAGGATGTGTACCGGATGCAGGGTGTGAAAATCAACGATAAACATTACGAAGTGATTATCAGACAGATGATGCGTAAGGTGGAAATTGATGACCCGGGAGATACCCGTTTCCTTGAAAGACAGATTGTTGACAAAAATGAATTCCTTCAGGAAAATGACTGGATTTATAATAAGAAAGTAGTTCTTGATCCAGGAGATGACAGCGAACTAAGAGCCGGACAGATTATTTCCACAAGAAAGCTGAGAGATGAAAATTCCATACTCCGAAGGAAAGATAAAAAACTGATTGAGGCAAGGGATGCCATTCCTGCAACCTCAAGTCAGATCCTTCAGGGAATTACCAAGGCTGCTTTGCAAACAAGAAGCTGGTTGTCGGCCGCTTCGTTCCAGGAAACAACCAAAGTCCTCAATGAAGCAGCAATTCAGGGAAAAATGGATTACCTTGACGGACTGAAGGAGAACGTGATCTGCGGTCACCTGATACCGGCAGGTACCGGTCTTAAAGAGTATAAAAACCTGGTGGTAGGCTCTAAACAGGAGTACGACCAGCTGATTGATACGAAAGAATAAACGAAATATTTACAGCTATGGATGATCAAAAGAAAGGACAACAAATAAATATTGAACTAAAAGAGGATGTGGCCCAGGGTATTTATTCAAACCTGGCAGTTATAACCCATTCATCATCCGAATTTGTAATTGATTTTGTACGGATCATGCCGGGAGTTCCCAAAGCAAATGTCAAATCACGGATCATTCTTACTCCGGAACATGCAAAACGCTTGTTAAATGCGCTTCAGGATAACATGCATAAATATGAATCGCAACATGGACAGGTGAAAGTGAAAGGAAGTACGAAGTTACCACCCATGGGTTTCGGAGGCCCTACGGCAGAAGCCTAATTTAAAGAATCTCTTTGTTTCTTTGGATTCAGTGTTTATATTTGCTTTCCTGAAAATTACCATGGAAATAAACAGTAGATAAATGAAGATAGCCGTTTGTTTAGCTCATGTACCCGATACTACCACGAAGGTAAAGTTCTTAGACGGGACAGCCTTAGACACAACAGGGATCCAATGGGTTATTAATCCCTGGGATGAACTTGCGCTAACAAGAGCCATTGATTTAAAGGAAGACAGCAATAATCCGGTACATTCAGTAACCGTTCTTACCGTTGGCACCAACGATTCGGAGCCAACCCTGCGAAAGGCCCTTGCAATAGGAGCGGATGATGCCATCCGGATTGATGCCAACCTTGCCGATGCTTTTTCCGTAGCCGGTGAATTGGCAGAAGTCATCCAGGGAAAAGATTTTAACATTGTCATGTGCGGGATTGAATCGAGTGATTATAATGGTTCTGCTGTGGGTGGTATGTTGGCTGAGCTGCTCGGCTGGCCATCTGTATCGGCAGTGTCTGACTTGAAGCTGGAAGGTGAAAATATTGAACTCCGTCGGGATATTGATGGAGGCAAAGAAACTGTTACGGTTCAGTCTCCTTTTGTTGCCATTGTGCAGAAAGGTATTGCCAAAGAACCGAGGATTGCATCCATGCGGGGAATTATGATGGCAAGGAAAAAACCACTGGTTGTCACCGAAGCATCCGGAAAGGAAAAACGAACCGAATTTAAGGCTTTTAACTTGCCGGAACCAAAAGCTCCCTGTAAAATGATCGATCCGGGAAATATGACCGAATTGGTATCCCTGTTACAAAACGAAGCAAAGGTATTGTAAGAATCATCCTGTTAAAAAGAGAATTATGCCTGTATTAGTATACACAGAAAATTGGGATGGAAAATTTAAAAAACTTTCTTTCGAATTGGTATCCTATGCTTCTGAAATAGCTCACATACTGGGAGAAACGCTTACAGCTGTTTCCATCGGGAGTGTGGATGAACATGAATTGGGCAGACTTGGGAATTTCGGTGCCTCAAAAGTTGTTAAAGTTGAAAACGACACCTTAAAATATCTGGATAATCAGGTTTTTACAAATATCCTGGCACAGGTAGCTCAAAAAGAAGGAGCTTCGGTAATCGTTTTGTCGCATAATAATACCGGGAAAGCGTTGGCACCCCGATTGTCCGTACGGTTAAAAGCTGCCCTGGCTTCAGGAGCAGCGAATGTACCTTCCCCGGTCCATCCTTTTACGGTTCGTAAGAAGGTTTTTTCAGGGAAAGCATTTGCAGATGTAGTGTTGCCTACTGATGTTAAGGTACTAACCCTGGCTCAGAATTCCTTTAAAGTGATTGAAACCGGAGGAACGGCAACCATTGAATCTTTCATTGCAGAACCGGGAGATCCCACAACAGTGGTTAAAGAGGTTCAGAAACAAACCGGCAAGGTCCTCCTCACGGATGCCGAAGTGGTTGTTTCCGGAGGAAGAGGCATGAAATCACCGGAAAACTGGGGCCCCATTGAAGAGCTGGCTCAGTTACTGGAAGGTGCCATTGCCTGTTCACGACCGGTTTCGGATGAAGGATGGAGACCGCATGAAGAACATACCGGGCAAACCGGGAAAATCATTGCCCCGAATTTGTATATCGCAGCCGGAATTTCCGGAGCCATTCAACACCTTGCAGGGGTCAGTTCATCCAAATGCATTGTGGCCATTAATACCGATAAAGATGCTCCGATTTTTGAAGCAGCAGATTACGGAGTGGTTGGCGATGCATTAAAGGTACTGCCTGATTTAATTCATACTGTAAAGGAGACAAGATAAAAATAATACTGTTTTTTGCGATGGCCGGGATCGTTTCTGTCCGGGCTTAAGGATAAAACATATTTCTATGATTAAACAGATTTTGTTTGCCATAACCCTGATGGTCACACTGGCTGTTTTTACCTGGACGGTAATCAGGCTGATTTCCCTTTTTAAACTTCTGAAACCCGCATTCCCTGTCCGACATATTGGCAAACGGCTTACGTTGATGCTGAAAGTAGCTTTTGCCCAAACCAAAATACTGAGAAAACCTGTGGTAGGTTTTATGCATGCCCTGGTCTGGTGGGGATTTATTGTTATTCTTATCGGCAGCATTGAAATGGTTATCGATGGTTTGGCCGGAACTGAAAAGGCTTTGTCTTTCCTGGGTATCGCGTACGATATCATCATGGCTTCAGGCGATCTTTTTGCATTGGTTATAGCCGGTTTAATGGTTGCCTTTTTATTCCGGCGCACTTGTATGTCCGTGGAGCGACTGCATGGAGATGAAATGAAACAACGTTCCTTTGTGGATGCCCTTGTTGCGTTGGGATTAATTCTTTTTCTGATGCTTACGCTCCTTGGGATGAATGCTTTTTATGTGGCTCACAGCAATGCAACAGATCACACGATGGCAGGCATTTATCCGGTTGGAAGCAGGCTCGCTTCCTGGGTTTCCGGATGGAGTGCTTCGAAATTGTTTTTCTGGCATGAGGTGAACTGGTGGGGGCATATTCTGGGCATTTTCTTTTTTGCCAATTATTTGCCGTACTCAAAACATTTTCATGTGTTTCTGTCGGTACCCAATGTTTTTTTGAGTGACCTCAGTCCGATTGGGAAAATGCATACCATGGAAAGCGTTACCCGGGAAGTGACCCTGATGCTTGACCCGGAAGCTGATTTTACCAGCCTCCCGGATGCGGAAGAGGTAAGCCGGTTTGGAACAAAAGATGTCCAGGACATCAATTGGAAAAATTATCTGGACTCCCTGACGTGTACCCAATGTGGACGTTGTACATCTGTATGTCCTGCCCATATTACCGGGAAAATACTCTCTCCCCGGAAAATTGTGATGAACGTCCGTGAGCGGATGAATGAAAAAGGTCCCGGCCTCATAAAAAAAGGGGTAACTTACGACGATGGGAAGGCGTTGTTGGGTGATTATGTTACCGCCGAAGAACTATGGGCCTGCACCACTTGCAATGCCTGTATCCGGGAATGTCCTTTAAACATTAACCAACCTGCTTTAATCCTTGATATGCGCCGTTATCTGGTGATGGAAGAATCGGCAGCTCCCGGTGAATTAAACCAGGTGTTTTCAAACATTGAAAATAATGGAGCTCCCTGGCAGTTCTCACAGCACGACCGGATGAAGTGGGCTGAAAACCTGATTCTGAAACAGGCAGACAGGAAAATTGAGGTTCCTCTGATGGCCGACCTTTACGAAAAAGGGGAAAAACCGGAATATCTGTTCTGGGTAGGCAGTGCCGGAGCCTTTGATGACCGGTATAAACATGTAGTAAGGGCTTTTGTGAAGATACTGGATTATCTGAAAACCGATTATGCCGTGTTGGGAACCGAGGAGTCTTCAAGTGGGGATGTGGCCAGGCGGACAGGAAATGAAATGCTCTTCCAGATGCAGGCATTACAGAATATCGAATTGTTCAACCGGTATGAAGCAAAGAAAATAATTACCTGCGATCCTCATGTGTTCAATTCCTTCCGAAATGAATATCCCGACCTGGGGGGCACCTTTGAAGTACTGCATCATACCCAGTTTCTGAAACAAAGGATGGATGAAGGGAAACTTCTTCTGGATTATACTGCCTTAAAAGGAAAAAAAGCTACGTACCATGATCCCTGTTATCTGGGACGAATAAACGGGGAATACCAGGCTCCCCGTAAATTATTGGAAGCAGTGGTCTCTGAACAGAAGGAGATGGCCCGAAACAAAAGCTTTGCACTCTGCTGTGGTGCCGGGGGAGGACAAATGTTTAAAGAAGCCGAAAAAGGAAACAAGGAAATTTTTATCGAACGTACAGAAGAAGCACTCGAAACAGGTGCCGATCTTATCGTCACCGCCTGCCCTTATTGTATGGTCATGATAACCGATGGATTGAAGTATAAAAACATGGAAGAAAAGGTGAAAAATTACGATATCGCAGAACTGATAACTATTTCGTTAAATTTGTAAACGAAGAATGCCTGTTGTTTAAAAGGATAATCGATAATAATTAACAATAACAATGAGAAAAATGGTCAGAGGAAGTGCATTTATGGTAAACGACCTGGAATTCGGAGATATTTTTATTCCTGAAGAGTTTGATGAGGAACAACGGATGATTGCAGATACCTGCAGGGACTTTCTGGATACGGAAGTGATGCCAAATCTTAACAGAATTGATGCCCAGGAAGAGGGACTGGTAAGAAGTCTGCTGGAAAAAGCGGGAGAACTGGGTCTTTTGGGGATCTCAATTCCGGAAGCGTACAATGGATTTGGCCAGTCGTTTTTAACGTCAATGCTGGTTGGTGAGGTCATGGGATCGGCCTATTCATTTGCTGTGGCTTATTCCTGCCATACCGGTATCGGGTCACTTCCCATTTTATATTTCGGGAAGGAGGAACAAAAACAAAAATACCTTCCAAAGCTGGCAACCGGTGAGTGGATCGGAGCTTACTGTTTAACGGAACCCGGGGCAGGCTCGGATGCAAATTCTGGGAAAACCAAAGCTACCCTGTCTGAGGATGGGAAATACTACATTCTGAACGGACAGAAAATGTGGATTACAAATACCGGCTTTGCCGATCTGTTTACCGTTTTTGCTAAAATAGACAACGACAGGGTACTAAGTGCTTTTATCGTAGAGAAAGATTTCCCTGGTTTAAAATTTAATCCCGAAGAGAAGAAAATGGGAATTAAGGGTTCTTCAACCCGGCAGATCTTCTTTGAAGATTGCAAAGTGCCGGTTGAAAATCTGCTCTGGGACCGGGGAAAGGGTTTCCGGATTGCACTCGATATCCTTCATATGGGGCGGATTAAACTGGGAGGCAATGTGATTGGATCTGCAAAATTGTCCGTTAACCAATCCATACAGTTTGCCAACGAAAGAAAACAATTTGGTTCATTGATCTCTTCGTTTGGTGCAGTAAAATACAAACTGGCAGAACAGGTAATCAAGGTCTTTACTACCGAAACGGCTGTGTACCGTGCCAGTAAGAATGTAGATGAGTTTGTGGAAGCTTCAGCCGGTTCACTATCCGGTGAAGAAGCAATTATCAAAGCGTTTGAAGAATTTTCCGCAGAGGCTGCTATCCTGAAGGTGTATGGTTCCGAAGCGCTCGATTATGTTGTGGATGAAGGGGTTCAGATTCATGGAGGCATGGGGTATTCTTCGGAAATGCCCATTGAACGGGGGTATCGTGATTCAAGGATCAACCGCATTTTTGAAGGAACAAATGAAATTAACCGGTTGATAATCGTTGATGCCATAATGAAACGCGGAGCCAAAAAAGAGGTGGATCTTTTCGGAGAAGCTGAAAAGGTGTGGAATCATTTGCAGGAACCGGAAGAAGGCAGCAGAGGTTCGGATGATTATTATGAAAATAAAAAAGCATCAGTTAAAAATTTTAAAAAGGCAGGGTTGCTGCTGATGAAAGCTGTTTCCGACGCATTTGGACGAACCATGGTCCATGAACAAGAGATCCTGAACAATATCGCCAACATTATAATGGGAATCTATACCACAGAATCGGCCCTCTTACGGGTTCTTAAGAAAGAAAAAATGGGGCACGATGTGGCTGTGTATAAAGATATTCTGGATGTATTTATCTATGATACAGCAGCGTTGATCTATAAACAGGGAATGGATGCCGTGAACTCTTTTGCCGAAGGAGAAGAACGTACCTTACTGGAAAAAGGGTTAAAATATTTTACTTCTGTGGAAGCAGTGAATGTTAAGAATGCACGACGCAGAATAGCCGATAAGTTGATCGAAGCGAACAGATATTGTTTCTGAAGTTGTGGGTAAATGTGTAACCCTATGCGGAGTTCCTCGTAAATAGTATTTGGTATTTTCCGGGTATTCAGATCCCGGATTCAGAAAGAAAAAAATGAGATAAACTATTTGTTGAAATGAAAAAAGTAGTTACCTTTGCCGACCCTTGATCAGAAAAGCAAAAGGTTGGTTAAGGGAAATCAGAAAAAATAAAACCTGCCTGTCATGAATTTATTTGGAGGCACGGGCAATTTTTAAAGAGTTCTTTGATTGGAAATGAAATAAAAAAAAGAGAAGCGAGGTTTAAGGAAGCTTAAGCACAGCCGGATAAATCGGAAGTACGAGTCAGGAAAGCATTTAGGAATTTTATAATTACAACGGAGAGTTTGATCCTGGCTCAGGATGAACGCTAGCGGGAGGCTTAACACATGCAAGTCGAACGGTAAGGCCCCTTCGGGGGTACACGAGTGGCGGACGGGTGCGTAACGCGTATGGAACTTGCCTTATGCAGGGGGATAGCCCATGGAAACGTGGATTAATACTCCGTAAGCTGTATTTTCCGCATGGGAGATACAGGAAAGTTTAGGCGGCATAAGATAGTCATGCGTCTGATTAGCTAGATGGTAAGGTAACGGCTTACCATGGCAACGATCAGTAGGGGTCCTGAGAGGGTACCCCCCCACACTGGTACTGAGACACGGACCAGACTCCTACGGGAGGCAGCAGTGAGGAATATTGGGCAATGGAGGGAACTCTGACCCAGCCATCCCGCGTGCAGGAAGACTGCCCTATGGGTTGTAAACTGCTTTTCTACGCCAAGAAAAGTCACTACGAGTAGTGATTTGCCGGTAGCGTAGGAATAAGCATCGGCTAACTCCGTGCCAGCAGCCGCGGTAATACGGAGGATGCAAGCGTTATCCGGATTTATTGGGTTTAAAGGGTGCGTAGGCGGAAGATTAAGTCAGTGGTGAAATACTGCCGCTTAACGGTAGGGTTGCCAATGATACTGGTTTTCTTGAGTATGGTTGAGGTAGGCGGAATGTGCGGTGTAGCGGTGAAATGCATAGATATCGCCCAGAACGTCGATTGCGAAGGCAGCTTACTAAACCATTACTGACGCTGAGGCACGAAAGCGTGGGGAGCGAACAGGATTAGATACCCTGGTAGTCCACGCTGTAAACGATGTTCACTCGCTGTTTGCGATATACAGCAAGCGGCTGAGCGAAAGCATTAAGTGAACCACCTGGGGAGTACGCCCGCAAGGGTGAAACTCAAAGGAATTGACGGGGGCCCGCACAAGCGGTGGAACATGTGGTTTAATTCGATGATACGCGAGGAACCTTACCTGGGCTTAAATGCAGGATGACGTTCCGGGAAACCGGGATTCCCTTCGGGGCGACTTGCAAGGTGCTGCATGGTTGTCGTCAGCTCGTGCCGTGAGGTGTCGGGTTAAGTCCCATAACGAGCGCAACCCTTACCGTTAGTTGCCAGCGGGTTAAGCCGGGGACTCTAGCGGGACTGCCACCGTAAGGTGAGAGGAAGGTGGGGATGACGTCAAATCAGCACGGCCCTTATGTCCAGGGCTACACACGTGTTACAATGGCCGGCACAAAGGGCAGCTACTGCGCGAGCAGATGCGAATCCCTAAAGCCGGTCTCAGTTCGGATTGGAGCCTGCAACTCGGCTCCATGAAGTTGGAATCGCTAGTAATCGGATATCAGCAATGATCCGGTGAATACGTTCCCGGGCCTTGTACACACCGCCCGTCAAACCATGGAAGCCGGGGGTACCTGAAGTCTGTAACCGCAAGGAGCGGCCTAGGGTAAATCCGGTAACTAGGGTTAAGTCGTAACAAGGTAGCCGTACCGGAAGGTGTGGCTGGAACACCTCCTTTCTGGAGACTTTTACGGAAGGTTTATCTTCGGAGTGCTTAAGCGCCTTGCTTTTTTTTTGAAGATATGACGGATTCACAGCGGCATCCGGGAAGGATGTTTCTGAAATCCGGGGCTTTGCAGGGAACCAGTCCCGTAGCTCAGCTGGTTAGAGTACTACACTGATAATGTAGGGGTCCCCAGTTCAAGTCTGGGCGGGACTACATTGTACTTTGAAGCCTTGGCGAAGGAGTGCAAACCGCAAACTCAACGAGTAGCATAAAAGGAGCAGTCCTGCATTGCAGAAGCTACCAAGGACGAAGGGGGATTAGCTCAGTTGGCTAGAGCGCTAGATTTGCATTCTAGAGGTCAAGGGTTCGACTCCCTTATTCTCCACAGGGATCTGTGAAGCCGGATTTGGTTGAATCCCGAAGGGTTGAGAAGAAGACGAAGAAGAAGACGAGAAGACGAGAAGAGAACAACGAGAAGACGAGAAGACGACGAGAAGACGAAAAATACAATACAGCGTGTACAGGTTTTCAACCGGTACGCGGGCGTTCAGAGAAGATATACTGGAATGAAGAAAGATAAGGCTGGAGCCTTTTTTTGGGGTTCGATTCCCTGGTTATCTACGTGCAGTTGCCTGTATAGGCGACACCCGACCTTGGCATAAGCAGAGGGAGGGGCATACGTTCTTTGGCATGGTGACAACAGTAAAGAAGAGAAAACCGAGTAGAAGGATACGATTGTAGAGAAAAAGAAAGTAAGCAAGGGCGCATGGTGGATGCCTTGGCTCACAGGGGCGATGAAGGGCGTGATAAGCTGCGAAAATCTGCGGGGAGGCGCAAATAGCCATTGATCCGTGGGTACCCGAATGGGGCAACCCTCCTGCGAAAGCGGGAATTCTTCTGAGTGATCAGGAGGAGGCACACCCGGGGAACTGAAACATCTAAGTACC
>Ga0307422_1000425_pt1 | contig 24267 bp, 18 predicted proteins | sample SalMarWE160290MG_FD_202153 | JGI IMG/M metagenome (GOLD analysis project Ga0307422, IMG submission 202153) | Salt marsh sediment microbial communities from the Plum Island Ecosystem LTER, Massachusetts, United States - WE1602-90 | ecosystem: Environmental > Aquatic > Marine > Intertidal zone >...
ACCAACATAATCCTGATCATCTGAATAAGCTAATGATTCCTCAGTCACTTGGGAAGAATCACTTAAATAGTCTTCTTCTTCAAGTGAAGCTACGTATCTTTCATAGTCACTCATCTCACGTTGATTTCCCGCAACAGGCTCACTTACAGTCGTCTGTGATGCCAGCTTCGGATCATCTGCCGGATCATAGTACACATCATCATACTCAGCGGTCTTGTATGTCCCTGAGCACGAGGCTATAACCATTCCGGTTATCAATATTGAGGGTACTAAAGTTTTCATGGCTGACCTCCTAATCTGTTTTATCCTGTGAATATATAATTTTATTTTTTTATTTTGCATCATTTTAATTTCAAATACAAAATATCAAATACTATACCAAAAACAGATTATGTCAAAAGAAATCACCAGCAGATCGGAAAATTATTCCCAATGGTACAATGATATTGTGATCAAGGCTGACCTTGCCGAAAACTCTCCGGTAAGAGGTTGTATGGTTATAAAGCCTTATGGATATACCATCTGGGAAAAGATGCAGGCTATCCTGGATAAAATGTTCAAGGATACGGGTCATGTAAATGCCTATTTCCCGCTTTTTATCCCAAAATCCTTTTTCAGTAAAGAAGCAAGTCATGTAGAAGGCTTTGCCAAAGAATGTGCCATAGTAACTCATTACAGGCTGAAAAATGATCCTAACGGTAAGGGGGTGATCGTTGACGAAACTGCAAAACTGGAAGAAGAACTGATCGTCCGGCCGACATCGGAAACTATTATATGGAATACCTATAAAAACTGGATACAATCATACCGCGACCTTCCTATCCTGGTAAACCAATGGGCCAATGTCGTAAGATGGGAAATGCGCACCCGTTTGTTCCTGCGCACAGCCGAATTCCTGTGGCAGGAAGGGCATACCGCGCATGCAACCCGGAAAGAGGCAATAGAAGAAACTCACCGCATGATCCACATATACGCGGATTTTGCCGAAAACTACCTTGGCATTCCGGTCATAAGCGGCACCAAAACCGAAAGTGAACGATTTGCAGGTGCCCTGGATACTTTCACGATAGAAGCCATGATGCAGGATGGCAAAGCCCTGCAATGCGGAACTTCCCATTTTCTTGGTCAGAATTTTGCTAAAGCATTTGATGTTAAATTTACTGACCGGGATGGTAAGCTCGATCATGTGTGGGCTACATCCTGGGGGGTAACTACCAGACTGATCGGTGCACTTATTATGGCTCACTCCGATGATAACGGACTTGTCCTTCCCCCGAACCTTGCCCCGATACAAGTGGTTATAGTACCTATATATAAAAATAACGACCAGCTTTCGGCAATTTCCGAAGTGGCTGTTAGATTGCAAAAAGAACTCCAGGATCAGAATATAAGTGTTAAGTTCGATAACAGGGACACACATAAACCCGGATGGAAATTTGCCGAATATGAAATGAAAGGTATACCGGTAAGATTGGCTATAGGACCGAAAGATCTTGAGAATAACACTATCGAACTGGCACGCCGGGATACCTTATCCAAAGAAACGGTGCCGGCCGGAGAAGTTTTAAACAGAGTTAAGTACCTGTTAAAAGAAATACAACAGAATGTTTTTATGAAAGCCAAAAATTTCCGCGATGAAAACACCTTTACAGTGGATGATTACAATGAATTTAAAAACATCCTCGATAACAAAGGCGGATTTATATATGCACACTGGGACGGCACAAATGAAACCGAAAACAAAATAAAGGAAGAGACCAAAGCTACTATCAGGTGTATTCCTGTGAACAACGTTCAGGAAGAAGGCAAATGCATGGTTACAGGAAAACCCTCAAAGCAGAGGGTGCTTTTTGCAAGGGCTTATTAGTGTCTGTCCATAATGTCCGATATCCGCGTTGCTGCCAAAATTTTAAATCCTCGAATACCCTAGTATACCGCGGTTTAAAATTTTTGCGTGCCTTGATCTCGAACATTTTGAACAAACACTATGAGTTTATTGACAAACACTTATTAGGGTCTTCTGAGAAAGCAGATCCTTATTTTAGTGGCGGTTTTCCGGCAGGCAGCGTGAAACAAAACTCACTGCCTTTACCGGCTTTACTTTTAACATAAATTCTCCCCCTGTTTTTCTCCACAAATTCCTTACACAGGATCAGGCCAAGTCCTGTTCCGGTTTCGTTACGCGTTCCGCGGGTGGATATATCCTGATCTATCCTGAAAAGCTTTCCCAGCTTTTCTTTTTCGATCCCGGTGCCATTATCCCAGACGCATATTTTAATATACTCTACTGATCCCTGACTGTTTCCCGACTCTTCACCCCGAATAGCTATTTTACCCTTTATCCCGGTAAATTTAATGGAATTGGAAATCAGGTTTCTGACAACCGTTTTGATCATTTCCCTGTCAGCATTAACTAATAAATCTCCGGTAATCTGATTCGATATATTTATCTCTTTCTTTTCTGCCTGATCTTTCAATAAGCTTATACTTTCCGATACCAGATCACTTATTTTCAGCGATTGGGGTTTATATGAAATTCTTCCGGTCTGGCTTTGTGACCAGATAAGTAAATTATCAAGCAATTTAAGAGTATTATTCGAATTCTGAAGAATATGTTCCATCATGGTCATTTTCTCATTATCATTAAACCGCGGGTACTGTTCAATGATCAGTCGTGAAAGATCAATAAGACTGCTGACAGGACCACGAAGGTCATGTGATATTATAGAGAAAAACCTGTCTTTGGTAGCATTCAATTCTTTTAACCTTGTTTCAGAATACTTTAAGGATTCCTCAGCGTGCTTCCTTCGGGAAACCGACAGGATATTTTCAGCTAGTAATGAAAGCTGGTCAACATCAATGGCAGTGTATTCAGACAACTTATTTCCAACCCCAAGTAATGCTTTGATGCTGTTATCCTCGATAACGGGGATAGAAACATAACGGCTGACCGTAAAGGTATCTGTATATAATTGTCCATTTGATATTTCCATATCTGCATATGACTTGTAATTATTATCAATTACAGCATGACGTGAATAATATCCCTCTGCCCAGATATCCAGCTCACCAATTGATACAGCCCTGTTTTGCCAGACCTGGTCATCAAAAAAACCGGTTTCACCTGTACGTGCTGCAAGCCGGGCAACTTTCTCCTCCTCATCGATAATAAAGAAATAGCCATACTTACTCTGGCTTATCCTTACCGTTTCCTGCAATCCTTCCTCAATGATCTCTTCTTCCGTGTGACTGATTATGATCTCGTTAAGGTGCAGAGCCACTAATAATGATTCTTCGATCCTGTTTCTGTTAGTTATGTCTCGCACCGAAGCTACCCTGAGCTGCTTGCCCTGGTAGTAAAAACTTCGTGATTCGATCTCAACAGGGATAATGCTGCCATCTTTTTTAATTGCTTCCACCGAATAAGGCAGGGTATAATCCTTCTGCACATTCTTCCTGATAGTGTTCCGGTGTTTTTGCGGAATGGCAAGCTCAATTATATTTTTGCCAATAACCTCTTCCCTGGTGTATCCGAAGATCATAGTAAATGCTTTGTTAATTTCAGATACTACCCCATTTTCATGTAGAATGATCGCCTCAAAAGAAAGTCCTGAAATAGTTTTGAATCGTTCTTCACTTTCCTTTAATACTCTTTCTGCAAGAATACGCTCAAAAATCTCTGCTTCCAGTAAAATATTATCTGATTCTAACTGTTCGGCACGCGCTCTTTCCTTTCGAACCACTGCAACTTTTTCGGATACCCCAACAGTCAGTAACATAGAAAAAAAAGCAGTAGCTATCAGGCTGGTATGCTGAATAAAAATATTGGCTTTAAAAATGCCCATTGTCATACCGTTATATAAAACCGTGGCAATGATGAAAACCATGAATGATAATAAATAATATACTGCCTGTTTATTACCTTTTATAAGAGAATGGATACCTGCATAGATAAACAGAAAAACACCGGTAAAATAGCTTATGCTGGATATTTTATTGATCGTTAATAAAGGGATAATACGTAAAACAGGTAAAATAGTATAAATAATAAAGTAAATTATCAAACCCTTAAAGATCCGATTCAACCAAACAAATTGAGTAAGATCAAGATATGTTATTGTAAAAAGCACTAAAAAAACGGACCCAATGGAAAAAGCAATGAATCGGATGGCAGTTTTCCAGTACACATCATTAAATGTAAAATACTCAAAACCATATCCATACATAAATATAAACTGACCGGATATGAAAAACAGAAATAATGAAAGATACAGATAACCGGTTTCATGAGCTACGAAAAAAAGCACCAGATTAAAAAGCGCTGCAAATAATACAATACCAAAGAGAATAAAAACCAGTTCCCTGTTGCTTTTGTCTGCATTTAAAAATCCCCGGCTTGAATAGATCCTGAGAGGCACTATCAATGCGGATACTGTCTGAATTCTGAAAAAGACCCTATATTCCCCGCCCGGATCCATATCGAGGAGGAATAAAGGTACCCTGTGTTCTATGTTCAATCGATTCCTGTTATAATCGAGTCCGCCAGATTCTTTTTTTACTACTTTTCCTGTGCTGTCTGCCAGATATAGCCTGACATCATTTAAAGTTGAATAATCGATCTCAAGAAACCAGTCCGTTTCATAAGAATCATTCTTCAGGTCAAAACAAAACCAGTAAACACCGCGGGTCATGCCAAAATTCGGAATACCGGCCTCATTTAGCGTGAAACTATCATTTTCACTCAATGATATTACCTGATGAATGGTAAGATCCCCGGATTTATCCTTAAAATAATAAAGATCTTTGTTGACAGGATAACTTGCTTCATCGTCATTAAGCCAAATTGTTTGCCGGGCAAACAGTGAGGAGCTTACACAAAAAAACATTACGATCAGCAATATGAACCTGGACTTCATGAAAAAAAAGTTGTGAAATTAAAATCATATATTTGATGTAGGGGCAAGAAATAATCCCACGAAATTACCAGAATTTTTTTAAAACCTGCTGTAAATGGATTAAATTATTTTAACTCTGAATACTGCCAGACATTATTTCCACGGCCCCCATTCCAGTGTTAATTTATCACGAACACGGCTTTTGCCCGTGGCATTGTTTTTTTGATAATAGCAAACCCTGTCATCCTCAAAAATGCATGTAATGGTTTCAACCCTTGTTCCCTTGCTAACGGCGGCAGGATAATAATTAACAAGTAAGGTTTTACTCACCGATCCGTCAGTTTGATAAATATAACGGCTTACATAACCTTCTTCATTTACTTCGATAAATGTTTTCCAATTTTCGGTTTTCTTTACATTTTGAAAAGCAATACTTTTTAATATATCACCTTCATCAAACTCATAAGTGTATGTTCCGCTTGAATACTGATTAACCGGATCATGTTCACGGGATAATATCCATGTATTGCCATCTTTTTCCAGTGTATAATCGATTATGTTACATACTTTGTGCTCATCACTAGCTGACCGGCGATCACAGAAATTCACTATCCGGTAACTTTTCATCTGCCCGTCTCCGTTGTATACATATTGCTTTACCCGCGAGAGATGGACAAAAAGAGGCGCCCCGCGATGATAACTGGCAGTTGCACTGAAAAAACGGTTGTATCGCTTTATCTGAACCAACCTCCCCTGCCCGTCAAAAAACACAGTGTCAACTGGTAAAATGAAAAAACTCTCCTGACGTTTTTGCCTGATCACAGCTTTCTCATTAATTACAAGCTTTTGACTACCTGCCGAATAATCATATGAATGTTCAAAAGCCGGCGACCGTATTGATAATATTTTTTTATTTACCGTATCAATATTCATCTGAACAGGCTTATCGGAAAGGTTCACTTTCATTTTCCACGGAACGTATGGCTGATTATTGGTAAATGGCAAAACCACGAGTTCATAGTCGCTTAAAGATGAATCCCCAACTATATCAATACCACCCTGGTCAATAATAACCTGTTCAGAGATGGTTTTTATTGATGCCTCAAGCAGCCGCGGTAACCGAAGCTTTAAAAAATTCAGTGAATCCAGTATCTCTTTTCTGCGCCTCAGGGAATCCCTGACAAACCTTTCCCTTGCAGCAATGGAATCCCTTATGAACTGCATACGGGCTTCAATGGAATCCCTTACAAACTCAAGCCGGGCATTGATGGAATCTATATGCTGTTGTTCCAGACTGTCCGGAACCTCTGCCCCGATCAGGGTATCCTGTTGCCGAACAGAAACAGGGCGATAAAGATGCTTGCTTTTCAGACTGTCATTACTCTGCTGAGCAAACATACCCGGGATAAACATCATAGTGCAAAATATGATAGTTAAAATCCGAACAGTCAAAGATGTATTTGTAAATGGATTCATAAGTAGATATAGTTATAAATCCCGATGAGTTACCGGGATCAAATTATACGTATGTTGAGAAATATTTATCCGTCAATGTTTTTACCTCATCCAGCCAGTTTTTTCTTTGGCCCGGGATACTTGTCACCATGATCCGGAACATCCTTCTGTCGAACTTAAAAACTATCCAAAAAAACGGCTGGTATTTGTCCCGGCATTCATGCGGCATTCTTGCGGCATGGCTTGAATTATACAATCAGGTATTATGGTATAATCATTCACCGGGCAATGGATAAAGGCCGTAATACCTATATCATTAGGCTGAGAAATATCAACCCCCCAATAACTGCATATTACCTGCAAATATTTATTCTGTAATCACTTATACATTTTCAGAAAATATTTCTGCTATAAAAATATGATTTTACACGATACGATTCAAGAATTATACCTAACAAATTGTCATACCTGTTAAATACATATAACGATCCGGTAATAAATTACGGTTATGTAAGAGGAATTGAACCCTATACATATATGAAACATATATTTGAACGGTATAATCATTATAAACGCTTTATTGGATGAGTCATTACAAAAAAAGACAACCTCATGAAATGAAGTTGTCTCAAATGGTGACTCCGACAGGATTCGAACCTGTGACCTACGGCTTAGAAGGCCGTTGCTCTATCCAGCTGAGCTACGGAGCCGGATTGGAGAGTTTTTCAGGGCGCAAATATAAGAAATTAATACGAACCTGAAAACTACATTCCGGCTAAAATCCTGCTTTCCGCTTATTGAATAAAAATATATAGAACATGCTTTTCAGAAAGAAAATACAAAAGTAAAGGTAAACTGAGAAATACCACATTTACAATTACAAAGCCATTTTAAATGTTTATTTTTCCTTTTTCTTAAGCCGGCTGTTTTCTTTTGAGAGCTTTTTATTCTCTCCTTCCAGTTTTTTAATCCTGGCAATCATATCCTCAACACGCTCATTGTTCATGCGGGCTTCTTCTTTAAGCTTTTCAGTGGCAGTAATATCCTTGGATATCCCAAAGGTACCGATAATATTGCCTTCCTTGTCTTTAAGAGGCATTTTGGTCGTGTTGGAATAGGTTATCGAACCATCTTTATGGGTTTCTTTTTCCACAACATCAATAATAGGTGTGTTTGTTTTAATAATGTTTTGTTCATCCTCATATGCAGGGCGCGCGTGCTCATCAGAAAAGAAATCGAAATCGGTTTTTCCTACCAGTTCTTCCTGTTTATCAAGATTGAAAAACCTGAGCATAGACTTGGTAGCCCTGAGAAACCGGCTTTTCCTGTCTTTGAAATAGATCAACTCCGGCACATTATTCATTAAGGCATCCATCAGGGCCTTTTCATCATTAAGCTGTTTATAAGCTTTTTCCATCTCCTCCACTTTCTCCTCAAGTTCCACCTCCTTCAACTTCAGTTCCGCGGTCTGCTTTTTAAGCATCTCCTCATTATGCTTCAGTCTCTCATTCTGTTCTTTGAGCTGTTGCATGATCTTTGCCTCTTTTTCCTTCTGCTTCCTGTCTTTCTCCTCTTCTTCCTGCTTAATTCGCCGCATTTCTTCCTGGGTAGCAGTCAGCTCTTCCATATTCTGCCTCATTTCCTCTTCCTGGGCTGCCAGTTCTTCATTTCGTTGTTTTGACACTTCCAGGAGTTCGCGGGTTTGGTGATTCAACCTGACAATATTAAGTGTTGAAGCGGTCATTTCCGCAACCTGCTCGACAAATTCAATCTGATAACCGGTGAATTCATGCAATGAGGCCAGTTCAATAACTCCCAGAACTTTGTCTTCCTGCTTCATGGGAACGATGAGTAAGGCATTAGGCTTACCTTTCCCGAAACCCGAAGAAAGCTCAATATAATCATCCGGGATTTTTTTGATATATGTTGTTTGTTTTTCAAGATAACAATTTCCTATCAGGCCCTCACCCGGTAATATTTTCTTCTCCATGTATTTTTGCCTGTCATACGCCCATGAAGCATTTAATTCCAGGTAAGGATCTTCATCTTCTTCTTCCTTTAACACAAAAAAACCTCCCAGGGTAGCATCAAGTTTATTTATTAATGATTTTAATACATCATATGTCAGCTGATCAATATTTTCTGTTTGCTGCCTCAGCAGATCATTAAAAGCAGCAATACCTTCCGTGCTCCATACTCTGATCTTATCTTCTTCTTTCCTTTGCTGTTCTTGCTTTTGTGCTTCATGCAAACTGGACTTCATTTTAGTGAGAGCAATACCTAACTGGTCATTTTCGCCATAAGGCTCAAACTCCGCGGTAAAATCACCTACTCCAATCTTTTCAGAAAACTCAGTTATTGATAATATCCTTTCTTTCAAATAATTAACTGAACCGATAATTTTCCCAAGGTCATCCTCACTTCCATTTTGCAAATCATCACAACTTTCTCCTTTTGATAACAAATCAAGTGAATGCCTTACCAAATTCAACCTTTTCGCTAAAAATCCACTAAACCGATACCCGGTCATAGCTGCATTAAAAAGAATAAACAGAACAACCAAAATAATAAGTGCAGGTTTTATCCATGATCCTATTGCCTCACTTTCAGCTATTGCAGTGATCATCGCCCAATCCAATCCATTAATATCCAACTTCTTATGTACAACCAGCTGTTTAATACCCATTTTATCCCTGTATTTCTCCTTTTTTGGAATAAGGGAAAAACTATTTCCGGCAAGGTCTTTATCAACCTCAAATAATAAAACAGAAGTTTTGTATTCTTCAATTAAACCGGCATTTTGAATGTTCTCGTCCTTCAGTTCATACATGTAATTATCCGGATCAGTGATCAGCCTGTGATCATTTGACCGCATTAAACGGTCTTTTCCGATTATCATGGTGTGTAAGGTAGTCTCTGAAAGCCGGGGGTCTCCATCTTTATGACTTATAATCCTGTCAATTGACCGGGGATTGACCTTGAACAGGAGTGTACCTGTAATATCCTTCCCGTCCATCAATGGTATACTCATAAACAGCGCGGGACGACCTTCATCCGGCAGATAAAAAGCAAAATCCGTGATGTGTGAAGTTGCTTTTGCAAACGAACTTTTGGCCAGTTTGTATGCTTTTGCGGCACTTGTACCGGAATACAAATCACTGGTAAGATCAATACCCAGATCAGTCCTCTTGGAGACAGAATAAATGATCCTACCCGATTGATCTGTCAGCAAGACATCGTCAACACCATAATCCTGCATGACCTTTCGAAAATAAGGATGATATTTTTTATGATGCCTGCTATATAAACTCCCGTCGGCAAAGCTGTTCAATAAATATTTTTCCCCGGCATCATGCTTATTCGCAACAATATATAAATATTGCAAATACAATGTATTTAAATCATCAGGCACCATAACCTGGTCAAAATGTTTAATATCGGATTTAAGATCAGGAAAAATTTCTGCAACATAGTACTCTTTAACTTTAGCTTTTACTTCATCAACACTGCCAATATCAGTATTATAAGAGTTATGGGCTGCAATCGACTGAAATGCTTCTTTAAAACTAATGCAGGCTTCGCTAATTTTTTCATCATCGGCAAGAAAACCGAGTTGATTTCGGCATTGTGTGATATACCTGGTAAGTGCTGTGCTTTGAGCATCCATCTCAACCGATAATTGTTTATATGCCTCCTTTTTGGCTCCGCCGACAGCACTCCATAGTAAAACTATCAACAACAATAATACGGATACCAGGGTAGAAATGATGAAAACAGATGCAAATCTGATTTGGAAATAGTGCTTATTTTTCCTTAATTTTTCCCTCAGGGTGGTTGGTTTTTCGGCTGTATCCTGTGTATTCTTTATACTCATTGTTCAATTAATTTATCAGATTCCGTTTTTTACAAGTCTTTTCATTTAATGCAAAAAGTAAATATACCATACTTTGTAATCAATATGCACTGATTTTCATTGAATTAATCAACAAATTCAAATCCACCGGCAAATCATACACTTACCGGTTAAATCTTTCTACGTAAGTACGGGTAAAAAGATGCATTGATTAGTAGTCTCTGAAGAATCTGACTTTTATACAAAAAAGAAAGATGAATACAATCAGTGACTGCTACCTGGTAATCAGCATATATGGGTGATTGAAGATCATTGCAGGAGTTATGACTTTTTTGTATTTTTAAAAATCCAACGAACAAATACTCTAACAATATGATCAGGAAATCCGGTAACCGGGATACAAAATCATTATTTTCCAACAGGTACTGGGGAGCCATGCTTCTTTTTTTTCTTGCAGTTCTTATTTACAGTAACACGTTCCATCACGACTATACGCTGGATGATGCCATTGTTATAACAAAGAACGAGTATACCAAAAAGGGGATTGCCGGTATCGGGGATATTTTTTCCAATGATTCATTTGCTGGTTTTTTCGGTGAAAAAAAATCGCTTGTTCCCGGCGGCCGTTACCGGCCACTCTCCATAGCTACATTTGCTATGGAATATGAAATATGGGGAAATAACCCCGCCGGACAACATATGGTAAATGTCCTGCTCTATGCATTTGTTTGCGCGCTCCTGTTCCTTGTTTTTTTTCAGTTAACCGGTAACAACAGTCAGCGATGGGTATTTTCGGCTGTTTTTATTTCTGTTTTACTCTATACCGTGCATCCTGTGCACACAGAAGTAGTGGCAAATATTAAAGGCAGGGATGAGATACTGGCTTTGCTTTTCAGTATACTTGCCCTGCAGTTTTTTTATAATTATCTGAAAACAGGCAACTTACTGCATACAACTCTTATTTTCCTGTTCTTTCTTCTCGCGCTGCTTTCCAAGGAAAATGCAATGACATTCGTACTGATCATTCCACTCACAGCATACTTCTTTATGAACAAACCCCTTAAGAAAATACTCGCGGGTTCAATTCCATTAATATTGTCTGCAATACTATTCCTGGTGATCAGGCAGTCCATGATCGGTCCTGTTCAAAATACAGCGTCAGAAGAATTAATGAATAATCCGTTTTTAAATGCTGACAGCGAAAGCTATTATGCCACTGTAATATATATACTCGGCAGATACATCAAATTACTGGTTTTCCCCCACCCCCTCACCTATGATTATTATCCTTATCATATTGAATTACAGGAATTTGATAATTTCTGGGTAGTCGTTCCGTTGTTGGGATATTTGTTATTAATACTGATCGCTATTATATTGCTTCCACGAAAGAATCCGGTATCATACGCTATCCTGTTCTATCTGATCACCCTTCTGCCTGTTTCCAATATGTTTTTTACAGTAGGTACATTTATGAATGAACGTTTTTTATTTATTCCTTCAGTTGGATTTATGCTTCTGGCAGGATTCATTATCGCGCCGGTATTTACAAAAAAATCAGATTCATCTCCGGCACATATGTATTTGTTTATAATTCCTGTCGTTTTCCTGTTCGCGGCAAAAACATGGTCAAGGAACAAAGTATGGAAAAATGATCATACACTGTTTACAACAGATGTCCGCGCTTCGGCCGGTAGCGCAAAGAGCAACTGTACTGCAGGTGGAGCGCTGATCGAAGCCTCGGAGAATATAAGGGATACAATCGAAGCCGGTATAATGCTTGATCAGGCAATAAGCTACCTGAAAAAATCAATCCGCATTCACCCGGATTACAATGATGCACTGTTATTGCTAGGGAATGCAATGTATAAAAAAGGTTACCATATTGACAGTACCCTGTTCTACTACAAGCAAATTCTTGAAAGGGATCCAACCAATACTAATGTTTATAATAATTTAGACGTGATGATTGCCCGGCTTGATGACCCTGAAAGAAAGATCGCGGCCTATGAAGATCTGCTTCAGTTCAAACCTGAACGATTTTCTGTTTATTATCAATTAGGAAACCTCTACGGAAAACACCTTAACAATGTGGAGAAAGCCCTTGAATTCCTGCTTATTGCTTACTCAATCAATCCACAAAATGCAGCCGTATGCAAAGATCTGGGTGTAGCTTACGGATTAAAACCCGATTATGAAAGGTCTTTGGAATTTCTGCTGAAAGCCCGTGAACTGGATCCCAATGATGCAAAAAATTTGGTCAATATAGGAATTACATACCGCCGTATGGGGAAACCCTCTAAGGCTGACAGTGTTTTTCGTTTGGTAGCGGGGGAAGAGAGTGAACAGTGAACAGTGAACAGTGAACAGTGAACAGTGAACAGTGGTTGTGTTTTAAAAAAAAACATTAAGTTTAAACCGTGGAATCATAACAGTAAACAAAAGAAAAGATGAGAAGATCGGTTTTCATGATTATGATCTGGGGGATTTTATATTCTTCCGGCATTAGCCAGTCATATCCAAACCAATCACCCCTTACAATAGAAGAAATCATGAAAGGTGAGGATTTTACCGGGTACAGTCCTGAGAATATCCGCTGGTCTTCCGATAGCAAAAACATATATTTTAGCTGGAATCCTGAATTCAAGACAGTAAGGAAAACTTACAGGAAGGGGATAAAAGATCCTGAACCCGTAGCCGTGCATCCTGATGAACAGGTTAAAATAGCTGAAGGGGGTGATTTTAACATTGACAGGACAAAGATAGTTTTTGGCAGGAACGGGGATATTTTTTTAAAAACCATTGCTGACAATTCACTCATAGAAATCACCCAAACCCTTGATGAAGAAACTAATCCGGTATTTGCCGGTAATGATGAATATGTTGTATACGAAAAAAATAAAAACCTTTTTGCATGGCATATATCCATGGGAACTACCTTGCAACTTACAAACTTTAAAGAGGGTAAACCTCCGGAAGAAGAAGGCAGATCTGCCGGCCAGGCCTTTCTGGAACGGGATCAGTTAAGATATTTTAAGGTTTTGGCAGAAAGAAAAAAAAGAGCTGATATTACTAAAGAAAAACAAGCTGCAACACTGCCACAACGACCTGCAACTTTTTATCTTGAAGGGCGCGGCATATCAAACCTGAAAATAAGTCCGGATCTCCGCTATGCCACTTTCCTGCTTATAACTCCAGGTGATGATCAAACTACCAGTGTGCCTGACTTTGTAACCTATTCGGGATATACCGAAGACTTCAAGGCACGGGCCAAAGTGGGGCAGGCAGATACCCGGTGCGAATTTATGATCTACAATATTGAAAAAGATTCTATCTGTCTGATGAAAAAAACAGGTATAAACGGTATATATGATAAACCAAAATACCTGAAGTACTATCATAAGGGAAACGGCGATTATTCAGGTAAATATAATGAACCCCGGGATATCATTGTCCATGGCCCTGTATTTTCGAATGATGGCAAAGCACTTATCGAAGCCAGGGCTTCAGATAATAAAGACCGCTGGATAATGCTGCTTGACGCGGAAAGTGGCAATGTGGATATTCTTGACAGGCAGCATGACAGTGCATGGATTGGCGGACCGGGAATACCTGAATGGAGCTCTGAGAAGGGCAATATGGGATGGATAGATAACAATGCCATCTGGTTCCAGTCTGAAGAAACCGGATTTTCACATTTATATACCCTATCCCTTTCAAACCGTAAAAAAGAGGCATTGACTGCAGGTGATTTTGAGATCTATGAAGCACAAATTTCGCGGGATAAAAAGTCCCTTTTTATTACTGCCAACCCCGAATCACCGCATGAACGCCATTTTTATCATCTCAATCTTAATAACAAAAAGCTTAAAAAGATAACATCCTTACCGGGAAATCATGAAGTCACAATTTCACCTGATGAAAAACATCTGGCCATCAGATATTCATACAGCAATAAACCATGGGAGCTTTATATTATGGCTAACCATGAAGGAAGCACCATTAAGCAGATCACACACTCCACTTCACCCCAATTCGAAAAATACGATTGGAGAGTACCTGACATAATCCGCTTTAAAGCATCCGACGGAAAGGATGTCCCGGCAAGGATCTATCTCCCGGGAAAAAACAGGAACGGAGCAGCCATAGTGTTTGTCCATGGTGCAGGATACCTTCAAAACGTACATAACTGGTGGAGCGAATATTACCGGGAATACATGTTCCATAATTTTCTTGCCGATAATGGATATACCGTGCTCGATATTGACTACAGGGGTAGCGAAGGATATGGCCGTGACTGGCGGACAGCCATTTACCGGCATATGGGCGGACGGGACCTGATGGATCAGGTTAACGGAGCTGAATACCTTGTGAATGAACATGATATTGATCCTGACCGGATCGGTATATACGGAGGGTCATACGGTGGATTCATCACCCTGATGGCTATGTTCACCCAACCGGATGTTTTCAGGTCGGGTGCTGCTTTGCGATCGGTAGCCGACTGGGCACATTATAACCATCCTTACACCTCCAATATTCTAAATACACCATCAACCGACAGTATAGCCTATTACCGGAGCAGTCCTGTATACCATGCCGAAGGTCTTAAGGGCAATCTGCTAATGCTACACGGTATGATCGATAAAAATGTTCATTTTCAGGATGTAGTAAGATTATCACAACGCCTTATTGAACTGGGTAAAGATAACTGGGAACTTGCTGTTTTCCCCCTGGAAGATCATACCTTTATCGAATCTTCATCATGGGCTGATGAATATAAAAGAATATACCGGCTTTTTACAGAAACAATTAAGGAACGGCCGGGAAGACTAAAATAATAGAACAATGCCGGGAAATCTTTATTTAATACCAGCTCCATTAGGAGACTCCGATCCCCGCTATGTACTTTCAGGTGAGGTGTTTGAGCGTATCAATACTATAGACCAATATGTTGTTGAAAATATACGAACAGCAAGGCGTTTCTTAAAACGTATGGGCATTGGCACTCCCATCTCCAACCTGAAGTTTTATGAACTTAACAATCATACTTCCGAAGTTGAGCTATCGTCTTATCTTACAATTATGAAACAAAACAATACCGGATTAATGTCAGAGGCCGGAGTACCGGGGGTTGCCGATCCGGGAGCCGCCCTTATAAGCCTAGCCCATGAACACAGGATACGCGTTATTCCTTTGGTTGGACCTTCTTCCATACTTCTGGCAATGATGGCCTCAGGACTGAACGGTCAGAATTTTTCCTTTCACGGGTATCTTCCGGTTAAAAGTACCGCCCGGTGTAATAAGATAAAACACGTGGAAAAACTGTCGAAAAAGGAAAACCAGTCCCAGCTGTTTATTGAAACTCCATACAGAAATAATCAGCTGTTGAATGATATAATGAAAACATGCGCGCCCTTAACTCAATTATGTATTGCAGCAGACCTGACACTGGCTAATGAATATATTTATACCTGTTCAATTGAAGAATGGCGTAAAAAGAAACCGGATCTGCATAAGCGTCCGGCCATTTTCATTTTGCATGCATAGTGAGGGAAAATCCAAAACCCGACTCCTCAGTTCTTCACATGCCGTACCAGTTCAATATCAAAAACCAGGGAAGTATATGGCGGTATCAGAATAACCTGATATCTGGAATGCCTGTATCCCTGCTCACCATATGCAAGATAATAAGGTATAACTGCCCTTGCAACCGTGCCTTCACGCATATAACCCAGGGCTTCTTCAAATCCTTCAATAAAACTATTGTCATAGGATTTGTATACAATTCCATACATATTCTCATCAAAAACACGTCCGTCAAGAAAAGACCCTGTATATTTAATATAAAGAGAATCCAGCGCTTCCACCGTATCGGTCTGTGAAATATTTTCTTCCAGAACGATATAATATAATCCCGACTCTGTTGAATCTGCCGGATCAACACCAACAGAAACAAGATAATCATTCATATTCATTCTTTCTTCTTCTGCCGGGTCAGCGATAGCTTTGATCAGCTCAACATCATATATAACTGAACGATAGTTTCCAAATGCCAGGTTGGATGGCATAATGAACCTTGATTTACCTCCTTCCTTCATATAAGAAATACCTTCGGTAAAACCGGGAATACTATATTCCCACAAAAACTTTGTTTTTCCGTAAATATATTCCTCATTGTATATTCCTTCATCCTGTGCTGTTGCACTATCAGTTGTCTCAATATATTCACCGTCAAGAAACCTTCCTGAATATTCCACCACTACATAATCACCTTCTGTAACATTCCGTCCTGTTCCTGGTTCAATTTCAATGTAATACATGCCCGACTCGGTTTTTGCTTCTTCAGGAATACCGTTTTTTTCAACATATTCCTCCAATTGTCTGAGTTCTTCAGCTTCTTTCTCTTCCATTTCATTCTTTAAACATGATGTTGAAACAACAGCCATTAAGAATAATAACAGAAGACCTTTTCCTTTAATCCTGTGCAAATCTATCATAATTAAAATCTGTTTGTTTACAATTTATATAGAGTTTATCAATAAAGTCGCAGTGTCTGTCCATAATGTCCGATATCCGCGTTACGCTTGTCCGAAAATTGCTCATTTGCGACTAGTAAACTCCGCGTTTCCGGACTGCACAAGCCTTGCAAATGGAACTTTCTGAACAAACACATAATTGTTTAAGCATTTTGCCAACTTTATAGACGGACACTATTTATAGATGTATTAAAATAAAAATGGTTGCTTTTCGGGTATTAGTTTACCTGTACCAGTTCTACTTCAAAAAGTAAAGATGTATAAGGTGGTATGATACCTGTTGATGACCCCCTCCTTCCAAAAGCCTGTTCGGAGGGAAAGATAAACAACGACCTTTCTCCTTCATGCATCACTCCAATTGCTTCTTCAAGTCCTTTTACCACCTGCCATTCCGTTCCGTAAACAAACCTGAATGGCATATTACGCTTAACCGTAGAATCAAAATATTTGCCATTTAAAAAACGGCCTTCATAATTCACTGTTACGGTATCTCCCGGCTCAACCCTTTTACCCTTACCTTCCTTAAGGATCAGGCGATAAATACCTGATACCAACGGTTCCATATCTAATTTCTCTTCTGCCAAATACTGAGCCATTATAGTTTTTTCATAATCACCAAAATCATCTATCCAGTCAAGAAAGGCTTTTTTTTCTTTGTTATATTCCTCTTCCGGCTGAATATCAATAACATCAATTTTCACTTTCATTTTACTGCCCGGGGTAAAGAAAGAAGGAAGTGATGATTGCAGCGTTTTTTTAAAAAAATCATCGGCAGAAATAATAAAGCTTGCACACTCATCCTCGGCCAGCATAAGAAAGCATTCATCAACAGCACCTTTAAACGAAGGTGTTGTAATCCGGAGTTTTCGCCTGCCGTTAAAAAATATCGAATCGGACATTGTCTTGTATGTAATATCAGCTGTAATATAATCTCCGGGCCGGGCAGTTTTCGTTTCCTCACCTATTTTATGCAATTTATAGTAAATACCATGTTTCACATGCGTATAACCTGGATAGGGATTCTTCCTTATACATGATGTGCATAAAACAATAATGCAAATTATTAGTAAATGTTTGTTTGTTTGCATGTTATAAGCAACTCTATTTGTCAACTTCAATAAGTTCAACCTCATATAAAATAATTGAACGTGCCGGGATCTTGTCATCATCCCCAACCAATCCGTATGCCAGATGCGGAGGCAAAATGAATCTGGCTTTGTCACCTTCCCTTAAAAGCAGTATCCCCTCTTCAAGGCCTGATTCAACTCCTCCCCTGCCGACCTTAAATTGCCGGGGACCTTTGTCTTCTGAACTGTAACAAAGTGTTCCGTCAAGCAAAGATACCGTATAATTAATAGTGACCAAATCCCCTTTTTGCACCTCATCACCCCGGCCCCGGACGGTATACATATACCATAATCCTGTCCCGGTTTCCTGCATATCCCATCCCCGCCGTTTTATATACCCTGCTATTTTTTCAGCATCCTTTTTTACCAATATCCTGTTTGCTCCAACCAGAGCTTTTTCGGTTTCATCACCATCACGAACTGCAGTTTTACCTGCCTCATCATTTCTGCATGAAATCAGCATAATGAAAATAAACAACAAAGCAATACGATATGGTTTAACAATCATTCTAATCATCACTACCAAGCTCTTTTTCATATTCTTTTAATAATCTGACGAATCTGTCAGTTGTTTCTGCCAGCGAAGCTTTTGATTCACCTCCTGCCGCGTTTAAATGCCCCCCCCCGTTAAAAAAACGTTTAGCAAAAATATTTGCAGCAAAACTTCCCTTTGAGCGAAAGGAAATCTTGACAATATCTTTTTTCTCGATAAAGAGAGCAGAAAACCTGATATTCTTTACAGAAAGAGGATAATTCACAAATCCTTCCGTATCTCCTGATTCAAAATTGTACTTGTTCAGGTCATCACGGGATAAACTAATAAATGCTGTCCTGTATTGTTCAAACACCTCCATTTTTTCATTCAGACTGTATCCCAAAAGCCGCATCCGGTCAGCTGAAAAATTATCATATATTCTGGCATATACTTCATCTTTATCGAAATTATATTTCAGCAAATTACTTACAATTTCATATGTTCTCGGATTACCCGAATTGTAGCTAAAACAACCCGTGTCAGTCATTATTCCTACAAAAAGGCACATAGCAACAGATTCATTAATACGGGAACCATAACCAAGAGCAATGATCACCTCATATACCAGTTCGGCTGTTGAACTCACTGAGGTGTCAGAAACAGTAATATCGGAGAATAAACTGGGATCGGGATGGTGATCGATCAAAACCCTGAATGCATTACTGTCAGATATTGCTTTCTCAAATTCTTTCACTCTGCTGATATCATTAAAATCAAGTGAAATGATAATATCCGCTTCCCTGATCCGGGCAATAACAACTTTTCTTTTTCTCTCAAAAACAATCACCCGGTCATTACCCGGAAGCCATTGCAGGAATGCCGGGTACAGGTTGGGTGTGATCATTGTTACCTGGTGCCCCATTCCGGTAAGCAGGTTAAAGAGTCCAAGTGATGACCCCATTGCATCCCCGTCAGGATTCCGGTGGGTAACCATGGCGATTTTTTTTATCCCGCCCGAAAGTTTTTCGGCTATGGCCTGAACATTTTCATATAGGTTATTATTTGATTTCATTTTATTCTTTTTCAAATATAGAAATTATCACAAACTCATCAACATAAAATACTTTCTAATGACAAACAGTATAATAATATGTTTACGCGAATATGCATATTATTAAATATTTTTTATTTTCGTTGTTTTTAACCATCTATACTTATGGCAGGAACAAAAACACTTACCATCATTAAGCCGGGTACAGTTGCGCGCGAATATATAGGTCCTATTCTCGCGATGATCAACAATGCCGGTTTCCATATTTCAGCATTGAAATATATTAAATTATCGGATAAACAGGCAAAAAGCTTTTATGCAATGCATAAGGATAAACCATTTTATGAAAGTTTGATCCGGTTTATGACCTCAGGGCCTGTAGTCGTGGCCATACTTGAAAAAGAAAATGCTGTTAAACATTATCGTAAACTCATAGGCGCCACTGATCCCGCTAAAGCTGAAGAAGGTACAATTCGGAAAATGTTTGCCGAATCAGTTGAGCGTAATGCTGTTCATGGATCCGACAGTGAGGAGAATGCTGAAGCAGAATGTGATTTTTTCTTTGCAAAAAGCGAACGTTTCTCAAAGTTTGATTAAAAAGCATTAATCAGAAGGGCTGTTTGAAGAAGTTGAGTAGAAAAAAATAAGCCTGGATAAATCATTGGCACAAGGCCGGAGCCTTGCGCCAGTGTTTAGTTTGTGTTTTTCAGCAGGCCCTGTTTATCTCAGGACGATTTTCTCAACAAGCTGCTCTCCGGCACGCTCGTTTATTTTGTCCGTTATGGCTCCACGCATCATAAGCAGTTCGTTTCGAACAACAGATGAAGATACAAAGACAAACAAAGTTTTATTTTTAATATATATTTTATTTGTACGCCGGGCAACCGCCCTTCCCATTATCTCCTCCCAATGGCTTACAATATCTGTTTCTTTCAATTTACCCGCGATCTTCAACACCCTGACATATTCTCTGAGGGCTTCACTTAACTTTATTGTATTACTTTTGCGCATATGATTATATGGGTTGAATTGTTCCCAGCTCCACTTCAAATAATTTATAATTTATCTGCTGATCAGAGATCACTTGCTGCATCCTTTTCAGATCAGTGTGTGTTATAAACACCTGACCAAAATTTTCACCGGAAACCAGGGAAATGATCTGACCTACCCTTTGCCTGTCAAATTTATCAAAAATATCATCGAGTAACAACAAAGGCGTAAATCCGTTTATTTTTCTCAGGAACTCATACTTCGCAAGTTTTAATGCAACAAGGTACGTCTTTTGCTGACCCTGGGAGCCTGTCTTTTTAATATTATAATCTCTCAGTCTTAGTTCAAGATCATCCTTATGTACACCAACAGTAGAATACTGAAGTATCCTGTCTTTACGGTCAGCACCGGCCAGCAATGATGCAAAATCCTGATTATGAAGCTGAGACTGATAGATCAGCTTAACTTTTTCCTGACCTGATGAAATATGATCATAAAAATGCTGGAAGATGGGAATAAATTCTTCCGTGAAAGCTCTGCGTTTTTCATAGATGATATTACCTGATGCAACTAGTTGTTCGTTATAAACATCAAGTGTTGACTGATCAATCCCTCCCTTATCCTGCTGTTTTAACAATTTGTTTCTCTGTGCCAGAAAATGATTATACCGGATAGCCTCCTCCAGATATGCATGATCAGACTGTGAAATCACACTGTTCATAAATTTTCTCCTTTCCTCACTACCATCAAGAATAAGTCCCGAATCAAGCGGGGAAATCATTACAAGGGACAATAAACCGATATGATCGGACAATCTTGAATATTCCTTCTTATTTCTTTTAAAACTTTTCTTTTTATTACGCTTAACCCCGCAATAGATCTGCTCATTTTCTCCATTACGTTCAAAATTACCCTGCACGATCATACAATCATCCATATGCCTTATGTTCTGGCTGTCTACCGGATTAAAATAACTTTTACATAAACAAAGGTAATGTATCGCATCAAGGATATTAGTCTTGCCCGACCCGTTAAGCCCCACAATACAATTTATACCGGGAGAAAAGCTTACCCCGGCCTGTTCGTAATTTTTAAAATTAACCAGTGACAGATCCTTTAAAAACATAATTGTTTATATCCTTAATGTCAAATTTAGTTGAAAATAATGGATTTTGCCGAACCCAATGTACTAAAAAATTGTGCCTGTTTATTTCGGAATATTTATGAAAAAAACTACATTTGCGTTTTGATTTAAATCAACGTTAAAAATTGTTGAATATGAGTAAGAAGAAGCACGCCGCCTCAGAGGCTAGCATCGAGAATGTAGAGAACGCATTGAGCAAAACCGAAAGATATATTGAAGAAAATCAAAAAAGCCTGACGATCATTTTGCTTGCAATTGTTGTTGTTGTTGGCGGTTACATAGGATACAGAAAGCTTTATCTTCAACCCTTGCAGGAAGAAGCTCTATCACAAATGTACATGGCGGAGTATTATTTTTCAATTGATTCGTTCGACCTGGCCCTGAATGGCGATGGCAGTAATCTTGGCTTTATTGATATTATCGATGATTACAAAATGACCAAAACAGGGAACCTTGCCAGTTATTACGCGGGTATTTCTTATTTACACATGGGTGAATACGAAGAAGCGATTGATTATCTGAAGAAATTTGATGCCAATGACAAACTGGTATCATCAATAGGTTACGGTGCTATTGGTGATGCACATGTTGAGCTGGGTAATCATGGGAAAGCAGTAACTTTTTTTATTAAAGCAGCGGATCAGGACGAAAATGATTTCACGGCACCGCTTTATTTAAAAAAAGCCGCCCTGGTTTATGAACATCTTGGAGAATATAAAAAAGCCCTTGACCTTTATGAAAAGATCAACAATGACTATCCGCGATCTGATATTGCCCGTGATATTGAAAAATATATAGCGGCTATGAAAATGAAAATATAGCCGGGACTGGCTCTGTACAGCCGCATTCAATATAAATAACTTCTTTTTAACCGGATATATTTCATGGCGACACAGCTTAAAAACCTTTCTGCATATAATCCTGAAGATGTCCCCGATGCAGGGAAAATGAGATTTGCCCTGATCGTTTCCGTGTGGAATTCCGAAATCACTTATGCTTTACGGGACGGAGCACAAAACACGCTGTTAAAGAACGGAGCAAAAGAAACCAACATACAGGTATATTATGTGCCCGGCAGCTTTGAATTAACACTCGGAGCAAGCCTGGCTGCCAACACCGGAAAGTATGATGCCGTTATTTGCCTTGGATGCGTGATACAAGGTGAAACCAAACATTTTGACTACATCTGTCAGAGTGTTACGCGGGGTATCACCCAACTGAATCTGACTTGTAACCTTCCGGTTATTTTCGGTGTCTTAACCACAAACGACTTTAAGCAGGCAAAAGACCGGTCCGGAGGCAGACACGGCAATAAAGGCGATGAAGCGGCGATTACAGCCATTAAAATGATAGCTCTAAAAAAAACGATAAAATGAACTCTTGCAAGTAAAACTTGTTTTTAATCATACAATAAATAAAGTTTGTCTATAAAGTGGGTAAAATATTTAACCGAACATGTGTCTGTTCAGAAGGTTCCATTTGCAAGGCTTGCACTGTACGGAAACGCGGAGTTTACTTGTAGTAAATGAGCAATTTTCGGGCAGGCGTAACGCGGCAAATGAGACTTTATGGACAGACACTTAATAAATAATTATGAAAAAAATACTGATCATGGCAATCCCGGTATTTGTGCTTCTCATTTCCGGATGTAAAGGCGAACCTGAAAAAAAGACTGAAAAATCAGTTCTTCAGAAAAAAGTAAATGATTTTGTACCTTTTAAATTACAAGCCGACCTTTCATCATTGACCGAAAACCAGAAAAAAATGATCCCGCTGATGATAGAAGCAGCAAACATAATGGATGAGCTGTTCTGGATTGAAGCTTATGGTGACAAAAACCGGTTACTGGATACCCTGGAAAACGAATGGGCAAAAAAATATGTCCGGATAAATTATGGTCCATGGGAACGTTTAAACAATAATGAACCTTTTATTGAGGGTGCCGGTAAAAAACCACTGGGTGCCAATTTCTATCCCGAAGATATGACAAAAGAAGAATTTAACGAATATGGCAATGAAAATAAATCAGATCTGTATACCCTGATCCGGAGGGATGAAAAAGGCCGGCTTACAACTATACCTTATCATATTGCTTTTGAAAATAAGATCAAAGAAGCAGCGGGTTTAATTAAACAGGCAGCCGTTCTGGCTGAAGATGAAGGTTTTAAAAAATATCTTGAACTCAGGGCTGAGGCCTTGCTGACCGATGAATACTTTGAAAGCGATATGGCCTGGATGGACATGCGAAACAACAAAATTGATTTTGTTGTCGGTCCTATTGAAACATATGAGGACCGTCTGTTTGGTTATAAAGCTGCCCATGAAGCATATATATTGATCAAAGACACGGACTGGAGTAAACGGCTGGACAGGTATTCTGCCTTACTTCCCGGGCTGCAAAAAGGATTACCGGTGGACGAAAAATACAAAACCGAAACACCGGGCAGTGATTCAGACCTCGGGGTATATGAGGCAATTTACTATGCGGGGGATTGTAATGCAGGAAGCAAAACCATAGCTATTAACCTGCCCAATGACCCGAAAGTACATTTGAGTATAGGAAGCAGAAAATTACAGCTAAAAAATTCAATGCAGGCCAAATTTGAAAAAATACTTATTCCCATTGCTGACGAATTGATCCATGAGGATCAGCGCAAACATATTACTTTTAACGCTTTTTTTACAAATACAATGTTTCATGAAGTAGCACATGGTATGGGCATTAAAAATACAGTTAC
>Ga0307422_1000430_pt1 | contig 24028 bp, 21 predicted proteins | sample SalMarWE160290MG_FD_202153 | JGI IMG/M metagenome (GOLD analysis project Ga0307422, IMG submission 202153) | Salt marsh sediment microbial communities from the Plum Island Ecosystem LTER, Massachusetts, United States - WE1602-90 | ecosystem: Environmental > Aquatic > Marine > Intertidal zone >...
GGGGCTCATCCATGGGGGGCGGGCGCTCCCTCCCCCCACGTGGGAGGAGAAAAAAGGCATGATCCTCAGGCACCTGGAGATGCACCTGGAGCGCAATGGCACCCCCTTGGGGGGCCTCACCTTTATAAAGCATGTGGGGTGGTACCTGAAGGGGTACCCTGCTGCCGCCGAGTTTCGCAGAAGGATAAACACTATTAAGTCCAAAGAAGCGCTTATCCGGGAAATGGAGGCATATTTCCGGCACATCGAGGGCGCACCAGGAGGGGATCCATGCCCATTATCGACGCCTACGGTATGAAGGGAAATGTGGTCTTTGGCACGGGGGAACGAGCGGAGGGGAAAGACTCCCTCGTCTTCATCCACGGGGCCGGGGGCAGCTCAACCACCTGGCAAGCACAGCTGGACTACTTCAGCCGGGCGTTCAATTGCTTTGTTATGGAACTGCCGGGACATGGGGCGGCGCAGAGCCCGGGGGCGCAGGAGGTCAAGAGCTATGCCCTCTGGATCAGGGGGGCCCTGGATGAGCTGCAGGTGGTCAGCCCCTTCATCATTGGGCACTCCATGGGAGGGGCCATCACCATGGACCTGGCCATGAGATTTCCGGCCCTCCCCAAGGGGTTGGTACTGGCGGGCACCGGTGCGCGGCTGCGAGTACACCCCGATATCCTCGACGGGATCAAGAAGGCATTTCCCCAGACCGTGAAACGCATCTGCGGGTTCTCCTTGGCCAAGGATGTGTCAGAGGAGCAGCGGCAATCGGTCGTTGCCCAGATGATGAAGAACTCACCCGATGTCCTGCTCGGGGACTTCTTAGCCTGCGATCGATTCGACGTCATGGAGGAGGTAGGGGCGATCACAGTACCCACCCTGGTCATCTGCGGTGATCAGGATGCCCTGGCCCCGGTCAAATACTCCCGCTACCTGGCCGATAGGATAGCGGGGTCCCGCCTGGAGGTCGTCGAGGGGACCGGGCACCTGGTGATGGTGGAGCGCTCCGAGCAATTCAACAAACAGGTGGAGGCCTTCTTCCGTTCCGGAGGTACAGCAGATGCCTAGGGTCTATATCCCCCCAGAGAGGATCCAGGGTGAAGCAATTCCCCTGCAGTCCAGGGAGGTGCGGTATATCCTCACGGTCCTGCGGCTCGGCCCCGGGGATGAGGTGACGGTCTTTGACGGGGAGGGGAGGGAGTATCGGACCGAGCTCTCCGAGGACTACGAGGCGGGGATGTACCTGGCCATCCAGGAGGAGCTGAACCCCCAGAGGGAGTCCCCCTTGAGGATAATACTCGGTCAGGCCCTCTTAAAGGGGGAGCGGATGAAATTCGTGATCCAAAAGGCCACCGAACTGGGGGTTGACAGGATCGTCCCCCTCGTCACCTCACGCTCCATCCCCATCCTGGAAGGGGAGCGGGAGTCGCTCAGGATAGAGCGTTGGCGCAAGATCGCCCAGGAGGCGGCCAAACAAAGCGGCAGGACAGTAGTCCCTGAGATCGGGGCGATCCATGAACTGGCGGATTTCCTCGCTCAGAGCGAAGGGACAAAGGTGATTCTCTGGGAGAGGGAACCCACCCCCCTGCGGGAGGTCGCAAAAAAGCTCGATCCGCAAGCTGGGATCACCCTCCTCATCGGTCCTGAGGGGGGGTTCTCCGAGGCGGAGGTCTCCGCGGCCCAAGACCAGGGCTTCCTCGTGGCCGGGTTGGGACAGCGGGTCCTGCGGGCCGAGACCGCGACCCTCAGCGTCCTGAGCATCGTGCAGCACCTCTTCGGGGACTTGGGGTAAAGCGGCCCGGAACTGATGAAACAATGGTAAGACAAAACCTGACGCAATTGTGTAAAGAAGGGTTAATTGGGAAAAGGGGTAAGTATATTACAATAGGATAAAAGGAGCAGAAAGGGGAAGAAAGCCATGGTTTACAAGAAACTTTCCAGACGTTCCTTCATAACCATGTCAGCTCTCTCCACTGTCTTCTTTGCCCTGGACTGGAAAAAGATTTCGGCTTATGCCGCCAGCATGGGTCCGAAAAGGGACTATCCAACTGTGATAATCGGTGCTGGGTTGGGTGGGTTATGTTGCGGGGCCTATTTGGCGAAGCAGAACATACCGGTAACGGTGGTTGAACAGTACAGTAGTCCCGGTGGCTATGCGACCGCCTTTGATCGAGCCGGCGGAAAATTTACATTCGAGGTTTCCCTGCATGGGATGGCGGCCAGAAACAATGCGGCAGCCCGCATCCTGACAGATTTGGGGATACTAAAAGGATTAGAATTGGTTCAACTTCATGAGATCTACCGTCTGGATACCCCAGACCTGAAGATCACTATTCCCCAGAGGGATCCCGAGGCATATATTCGTCTCCTGACCAAACACTTCCCTGCCGAAGAGGGGGGCATCCGAGACTTTGTTCATGAGGTAGTCGGCATTGCCGAAGAGGCTGACAGACTCTACCGGAAAGGGAAGTTTTCCAAAGCCCTATTTGCCGTTCAGTACCCGAAGATGTTTAAAGCTCACAACAAAACTTTGGCCGAGCTCATAAGCAAGTATATTAAGGATCCTGCCCTCCAGACAATCTTGGCCTCCCTGTGGGACTTTCACGGGCTGCCGCCGTCTAAGGTCTCCGCTTTATACTACGGCGTGGCCACGGGCGATAGCCTCAAAAACGGAACCTATTACATCAAGCTGCGTTCTCGGGACCTGAGCTACGGCTTGACCAAGCTCATCGAGAGCTCTGGTGGTCAGATCATCTATGGAACCTTAGTGGAAAAGATCTTGGTTAAGAACGGTGCCGTAGAAGGGGTGGTGCTCAGGGGGGGGAAGGCCCTGCCCGCCCGGGCCGTGGTCAGCAATGCCAATGCACTCACCACACTCAAGGAGATGGTGCCCCAGGAGGCCATGCCACCAGATTACCTCAAACCCCTGGCTGGGTATAGGCCCAGCCTCTCCACTTTTATTGTTTGGTTGGGGTTGAGCAAGGAAGTCAAGGGGAAGATAGGCAGCTCCGGCTTCCAAATCGCTTCAGGTCGGGGACCAGAGGCCGATTATCAGTCTTGCTTGAAGGGTGAGGTAGAAAAGATTCCCTTCAGAGTCAGCGTCTACGACAATATGTTTGACGGTTACTCTAAACCGGGGACCTCCACACTGAGAATCTTCTGTCTGGCTGGATATGGACCCTGGCGGAAGTTTGAAACCGATTACCGGGCCGGTCGTAAGGAGGCCTATCACCGGGAAAAGGCGAGATGGACGAACATCCTCATCCGCCGGGCCGAGGAGAAGGTTGCGCCTGGGCTCTCCTCCATGATTGATGTCAAGGAGGCAGCCACTCCCCTGACGAACTGGCGTTTTACCCAAAATGTCGAAGGGGCAATCTACGGGTTTGAGCAGTCTATGGACAATGCCTATATTGACCGAATAGACAACCGAACCCCCATCAAAGGACTTTACCTGGCCAGCGCCTGGAGCTATCCTGGTGGTGGCTTTTCCGGTGTGCTGCTGGGGGGGCAGATGACCTTTCGAAAGATGATGGCGGATTGGGGGGGATAAGGGGGAGCACCGCGATACGATGACGCCATTCCCTGTCCCTTCATCTATCCGGTATGAAAAACCGATTTCCCTTTTTGATGATAAACCCTTCCGTGCGTAATTGCCCCAGACAGTGACGCACCATAGCCGCATCGCGGTTGATCTCTTGCACCAGGGCAGGCTCGGAGATCCCCGGTTGTTTAACCAACGCCCTCAGGATCATCCCCCTGACCTGTCTCAAGGATCCTTCAAAAGGGGATTGTTTGGTGTAATGGGCGCTCCTGCGGCTGGGATTGGGGTGCCGCTCTTTCAACGCCACTCCATAGTCCATTAAGGCGTAATACCACCGGCGGGGTCGTTTCGCATCGAGGGTCTGCGCTACAAGCGGCAGGATCTCGCTGTCTGTGACACCCTCCCTATCGTGGAAGAAGTGGTGGATGAAGACGCTACGGATGTTCGTCTCGACAAATACGGCTGGTTTATTGAAGGCGAAGGCGCACACAGCGCCGGCCGTGGCAGCGCCGACACCCGGCAGGGCCTTCAGGGCCTCGATTGTCGAGGGAATCCTGCCGGCATGGCGATCAACGACCATAGCAGCCAGGTTTTTGAGCGCCAGGGCCCTGCGGTTGTAGCCCAGCCCCTGCCATTGTTCGAGGATTGCACGCAACGGGGCGCGGGCCACGGACTCGATGGTGGGGAATCGGCGGAGAAACTGCTTATATTTTGCTATGACCCTCCCGACCTGGGTCTGCTGCAGCATCAGCTCTGACAGGAGTATCTTGTACGGATCGCGCGTCTCTCTCCAGGGGAGCTTTCGCTTGTTGCGCTTATAGTAGTCATAGATTTCCTTGCGAAACCGGCGTATCTGTTTGCAACTTAGTTTTCGGGGTCTTTTCGTGTCCGATTCCATACCTTAAATACTATATCACGGAAGGCGAGGATGAGAAAATCTGTGAAAGGACTGGAAAAAAGTCCTCAGCGGTGTTAGAGCAAAACTAGGGGACGTTGGTTCTAAGGCAACTTGACGAATAGGTTTAAAAGGTGTAGATAAGTGGCATGGCGAGGCAGGCTCGATTAGATGCTGCGGGGGCTTTACATCATGTTATAGGTCGGGGCATTGATGGAACTGAGATATTTGCTCAAGATGCCGATCGGAATGATTTCCTCAACCGCTTAGCCGATTTATGTCGGCAGGAGGCCCTGATAATCTATGCATGGGCCCTCATGGGCAATCATTTTCATTTGTTGGTGAGAACGGCGAGGCAGCCTCTCTCTCAGGGCATGCGGAGGCTTTTGACCGGCTACGTGGTCAATTATAACCGAAAACATGGTCGGTATGGTCACCTTTTTCAGAACCGATATAAATCCATTATTTGTGAGGATGATCCCTATCTCTTAGAGTTGACCAGGTATATTCATTTGAATCCCTTACGGGCTGGTATACTGGGGAATATGGAGGATTTGAGCAGGTATCCCTGGGTTGGACATTCTGCAATTATGGGGAGAGTGGCGCGGGAGTGGCAGGATGTGGATACGGTCCTTTCGTATTTCGGGGCGAGGCACAAACGGGCACGTGCTCGTTATGAGGCATTTGTCGAGGAAGGCATTGCTCAGGGTAGGAGGCCTGAGTTAGTGGGGGGTGGTCTTGTTCGGAGTCTGGGTGGCTGGTCTCAGGTTCTTTCCTTACGGAGGAGAGGTGCCAAGATGTTTTCAGATGAGCGTATATTGGGTAGTACTGAATTTGTACAGGGTATCATTTCCGATGCTGAGCAGCGGGAGAAAGAGACGTTACGGCTCTCCTTGCAGATATCTACCCTTGCTACTTTGGCTGAGAAGATAGCGAGGGCTGAAGGGTTAGATAATAGAGAGTTACGGTCAGGGTCGAGGAAGAAAACTATAGTAAGAGCGAGGAGGTTATTTTCTCAGATAGCTGTTAAGAAAATGGGATATTCGGGGGCGGAGGTTGCCCGCTTTCTTGGGGTGACAACGTCAGCTGTTAATCGTCTAGCAGCAACTAGTGAAATGCCGGATGTGGCTAAGTATATTTAAGTTGCTTTAGAACCAACGTCCCCTTCTTTCCTAAATATGAAATAGGTATAACCACTCGTTCCCCCCGGATCGCCCAAAAATCGCATTTCCGGTGAACTTCACGTTATGCGAGGAAACACCCCTCATATCTCCTCTTAAGCACCTCCCTTATCCGTAATTCTCAATACAGGATAGGTACTTGACAAGAATAATTATTGGATGTTAAACTTTTTTTGCACGTTGCATACAAAGGTCCCTGGTGTGAAAAACACAAAATCCTTGATCCAAAAGGAATAAAAGGTGCCCGCAAAACTCCTTATCGCCGATGATAGCACAGCCATTCAAAAGGTCTTCGAGAGAACCTTCCCCCCCGAGGAGTTCACGCTCAGCTTCGCCAACAACGGTGAAGAGGCCTTGACCAAGGCGAGAACGGAAAAGCCTCAGGTAATTATTGCAGACATCAATATGCCGGCAAAGAGCGGTTTCGAATTGTGCGCGGCGTTAAAGCAGGAGCCCGCCCTGAAGAACATCCCTGTTTTGCTGCTGATCGGGATCTTAGACGACTTTGACGAAGATGAGAGCCAGCGAGTGGGGGCGGATGGTTTTATCATCAAACCCTTTGAGGCCAATGCCGCTGTCAGCAAGGTACGTGAGGCCTTGTCCAAAGGAGGCATTACCCCTCCGACAGAGGGGCCGACGGCTGGACAGACGGACGAGATAGTGGAATTGGCGGATATCGTAGAGGAACCACCTTCTCAGGAGGAGGGGGCGGACGAGATAGTGGAACTGGCGAATATCGTAGAGGAGCCCACTCCCGCAGCACCATCACCACCCCCCAAGAAAGGGGCTGAAGATATATTAGACTTGGCGGATATCCTAGAGGAAACGCCGGCCGCACCACAACCACCTCCACCCGAAAAAACGGAAGGGGTCATGGATTTGATGGATACCATAAAGGAACCCACCCCCGCACCGCCACCCACAGAGAAAACTGCGGACGAGATATTTGAATTACCCGATATCCCAGAGGAAACCCCGACCGCACCACAACCACCTCCGCAAAAAAAACAAGAGGATGAGGCATTTGTCCTGCATAGCTCTTTGAGAGAGCTGGAAGAAGAGCTGAAGTCCGAGTTTCCAGAGAAACAAGAGGAAGGTGAGGAAGAGTTAACGGCGGAACTTCCAGAGGAACTGGCAGGAATGGAAGGAAAACTCACCGAACAACCAACTGGGGAGGAATTCGGCAGTCTAGAATTAGACCTTCCCTTCGATGAGATGGATGCTGAGCCCCGGGCGAAGGATGCTGATTTGGCGAGCATGTTCGGCGAACTGGGGATTGAGAGCTCTGATCAAGAAATCACGGGTGAGAGACTCGAGACCATCCTCGACGAGAGCGCCTCGGAACTGGAGAAGATCGAGGGTCTTGGCACACGAACAAAAACGGAGGTGCCGGAGGAAGAATTCACCCAGAAATTCAGGGAACCCCTCTTTGGCGAGAACCCCCCGAAGGGGGGGGAAATGGCGAGCCATGGCCCCGCAAAAAAAGAGGAGGTCGAAGAAGAATTCACGGAAAAGTTCATGGAAGATTTTGAACAAGTTTTCGAGCCGGATGAAGATCTGCAACGTATCGACGTCCTTGAAAAAGATCTGAAAGGGATCTCTACGGAGGACGAAGAGAACCTGGTAAAGAGCGTGGCCTCAGCCTTAAGCCGCGAGCTAACAGAGGTAGTGGAGGAAGTGATCAAGAACAAGGTCCCCACCTTAGTGCGTCAGGCGATTGAGCGATCGAAAAAGGAGTAAGGAGGATGGAAGATAACCGTCATGGCCGAACAGTGGGAGAAGGTCTATGATCCGACGAGGGTAGAAGAAAAGTGGTATAAGTTGTGGCTGGAGAAGGGGTACTTCCGGGCGGAGTTGGGCTCCTCGAAAGAACCCTTTTCTATTGTTATCCCGCCGCCGAACGTCACCGGCTCCCTGCATATGGGACATGCCCTCAACAACACCCTCCAGGACATCCTCGTGCGTTTTAAGAGGATGAAAGGGTATAACTGCCTCTGGATGCCGGGCACTGACCATGCAGGGATCGCCACCCAAAATGTGGTGGAGCGTGAGTTAGCCAACGAGGGCTTAGACCGTCACCAACTGGGCAGAGAGGAGTTCATCAAACGGGTCTGGCAGTGGAGAAACAAATACGGCGGAGTAATCATCAATCAGTTGAAGAAACTGGGCTCTTCCTGCGACTGGAGTAGGGAGCGTTTTACCATGGACGAGGGGCTCTCGCGGGCGGTCCGAGAGGTCTTCGTGCAACTGTACGAAGACGGCCTCATCTATCGCGGTGACTACATCATCAATTGGTGCCCCCGGTGCCACACCGCCCTCTCCGATCTGGAGGTGGATCACCAAGAAATCCCCGCCCACCTCTATCACCTGCGCTACCCCTTAGAGAGGGGGGAGCATTGCTTAGTCGTCACCACCCGTCCCGAGACCATGATGGGAGATACGGCAGTAGCCGTGAACCCCAAGGATAAACGCTATAAAGACCTGATTGGTACGTACGTAATCCTGCCGGTGGTGAACCGGCGCATCCCCATCATCGCCGATGGCTACGTCGATCCGAAATTCGGATCAGGGGCCTTGAAGATCACCCCCGCCCATGACCCCTATGACTTTGAGATCGGGCAACGGCACAACTTAGAAGCGGTGACAGTCATCGATGGAGAGGGGAAGATGACCTTAGAGGCCGGCCCCTACGAAGGCATGGACAGATTCCAGTGCCGGGAGAGGATCGTCGAGGACTTCCAAAAAGACGGCACCCTCGTGAAAATAGAAGACTACCATCACAGCGTGGGGCACTGCTACCGCTGCCGGACCATGGTGGAGCCTTTCCTCTCCAAACAGTGGTTTGTCCGAACCAAACCCTTGGCCGAACCCGCCATCAAGGCCGTCCAGGAGGGGAAGACTAAGATCATCCCCGCGATGTGGGAGCGGACCTATTTTGATTGGATGCAGAACATCCGCGACTGGTGTATCTCGCGCCAGATATGGTGGGGGCATCGAATCCCGGCCTGGTATTGTGACGATTGTCAAGAGGTGACCGTGGCCAGGGAGGAGCCCACACAATGCGCCCACTGCGGCTCCTCAAAGCTCACCCAGGAAACCGATGTCTTGGATACCTGGTTCAGCTCGGCCCTGTGGCCTTTTTCCACCATGGGGTGGCCTGAGGCAACCGAGGAATTGAAGCTCTTCTATCCCACCTCGGTCTTGGTCACCGGTTTCGATATCCTCTTCTTCTGGGTGGCGCGAATGATGATGATGGGGCTCAGGTTTATGGGTGCGGTCCCCTTCCGCGATGTTTATATCCACGCCCTGGTGAGGGACATGGAAGGACAGAAGATGAGCAAGACTAAGGGGAACGTCATCGACCCCCTGGTGATGATAGAACGGTATGGTACCGATGCCTTTCGTTTCAGTCTCGCCGCCTTTGCCGCCCAGGGGAGGGATATCCGGCTCTCCGAGGAGCGGATCGAGGGATACCGCAACTTCGCCAATAAGATCTGGAACGCGGCGAGGTTCTCCGCCATGAATCTGGGGGATTACCGCGACGACGGAAAGGAGATAGACTTGGCGCAGTGCAGCGCCCCTGATAAATGGATCTTGGCCAGGCTCAACCGGGTCATCGCCGAGGCCACACGGGCCCTGGAGGAATACCGCTATAACGAGGGGGCTCAGTTCATATACCACTTTATCTGGCATGAGCTGTGCGACTGGTACCTGGAACTGAGCAAGGCATACCTCTATAAGGACGACAAAGCACGGCGGGCCGTCACCCAGAAGACCCTGGTATACGTCCTGGACAAAGCCCTGAAGTTGCTCCACCCCTATATGCCCTTTATCACCGAGGAGATCTGGCAGCACCTGCCGCATGCAGGCGAGAGCATCATGATGGCCGATTACCCCGAGGTGAGACCCGAGCTGGTCGATGATGAGACAGTACAGGAAATGGAGCGCATCATGGGGGTGATCACCGGCATTCGCACGATCAGGGGTGAAATGAGCATCCCCCCCCTTACTATGGTAGACATCATCCTGATCGCCGAAGACGCAAAGACCGCCGCAACGCTCAAAGACCACCTGGGATTTGTCAAGGACCTGGCCAGGGTCAAGGAGGCCCGGATCATGGTGCAGGGAGAGCGCCCCCGGAGGGCAGCCACGGCCCTGGCGGATGGGGTGGAGGTCTTTGTCCCCCTGGAGGGGGTGATAGAAGACCCCCAGAAGGAGCAGCAAAGACTTACCAAAGAATTGACCAAGCTCCTCAACGACCTCGATTTCACCCAGAGGAAATTGGCCAATGAATCTTTTTTAGAAAAGGCCCCTCCTGATAAGGTCCAGAAGGAACGGGATAAGCTGCAGGAATTCTCCTCACTCAAGGAGAAACTGGAGCAGAGATTGGCGATCTTCACGGAATTGGTGGGGGGCAACTGAGACGAGTCAAAAAGACACAACGATGAGGTAAGAAATGAAGGTTGAGATTCAAGAGGTCGAACACGTGGCGCACCTGGCGCGGCTGAAGCTCACCGAAGGGGAAAAAGAGCTCTTCACCGGCCAGCTCAACGCCATCCTGGAGTATATGGAAAAGCTCAATGAACTGGATACCGGCGCGATTGAGCCGACCTTCCATGTGGTCTCCCATCAGAACGTCATGCGGGAGGACGCGGTGAAGGCATCCCAGTCGCAGGAGGCCGCCCTGGATAATGCGCCGGACAAGGCCCAGGGGTGCTTTCGGGTCCCCAAGATCATCTAGAGAGCACGAGAGGGAACAGCGTGTACCGTCTCACCATCCATGAGCTCCATAAAAAATTGAAGGACAAAGAGGTCACCGCCCAGGAAGTCACCACGGCCTTCTTGAAGAGGATCCAGGAGGTCGACCCCAAAATCAAGGCCTACCTCACCGTGACCGAGCAGGAGGCATTAGCGGGGGCTCAAGAGGCCGACCGCAGGATAGCCGCAGGAAAGGGCGCCCCGCTGACAGGGGTGCCCCTCGCCATCAAGGACAACATGTGCACCCAGGGTATAAAGACCACCTGTGCCTCGAAGATCTTGGAGGATTTCATCCCCCCCTATGACGCCACAATCGTCAAGCACATCAAGGAGCAAGGGGGGTTCTTTCTCGGCAAGACAAATATGGATGAGTTCGCCATGGGGTCCTCCACGGAGAACTCCCGTTTCACCGTCACCCGCAATCCCTGGAACCTGGAGACCATCCCCGGCGGATCAAGCGGCGGCTCGGCCGCTGCGGTGGCCGCCGATGCCTGCATCGCCGCCCTGGGGTCCGACACCGGGGGCTCCATCCGCCAGCCCGCCGCCTGCTGCGGTGTGGTGGGGATGAAGCCCACCTACGGGAGGGTCTCCCGCTACGGCCTGGTGGCCTTCGGCTCTTCGCTGGACCAGATCGGCCCCATTACTAAAGATGTAGAAGACTCTGCCATTCTGCTCAACGCCATTGCCGGCCATGACCCCCTCGACTCCACCTCCATCGATCTCCCCATCCCTGACTATTGCGCGGCCCTGGTCAAGGACGTCAAGGGCTGGACCGTGGGCGTGCCCAAGGAGTTCCTTGGGGAGGGAATGGATCCCCAGGTAGGAGAAAAGGTAGAGGCAGCCATCAGGGTCTTAGAAGGGCTGGGGGCAACAGTTAAAGAGATTGCGCTCCCCCATGCCGGTTATGCCGTGGCGGCATACTATATCATCTGCACTGCCGAGGCCAGCTCCAACCTGGCCAGATATGACGGGGTGAAATACGGCTTTCGTGCACCCGGGTCCAAGGAACTCATGGAGATGTACCTGGAGACCCGCTCCGAGGGGTTCGGGCCCGAGGTAAAGCGCCGGATCATGCTGGGGACCTACGTCCTCTCCTCCGGATACTATGACGCCTACTACCGCAAGGCATCACAGGTGAGGACCCTTATCAAGGATGATTTTGAAAAGGCCTTCGAGGAGTGCGACGTGATCATCACCCCCACCGCCCCTACCCCCGCCTTCCGCCTCGGGGAGAAGATGGAGGACCCACTCCAGATGTACCTCTCGGACATCTTCACTATCTCCCTGAACCTGGCCGGTGTGCCGGCCATCTCCATCCCCTGCGGCTTCAGCAAAGAGGGGCTCCCCATCGGGCTTCAGATCATCGGCAGACACTGTGAGGAGGAGCGGATCATCCAGGCCGCCTACACCTTTGAGCAGAATACGGACCACCACACCAAACGCCCCCCGCTTTCTTGAGTACAGGGCCAATAATTCTGCAAAGGGTATCATTTATGCGACTGCTTTCCTCGTGAGACTTGATGGTATCCTTCCTCTTCCAGGAGAAACACCTCCGCCTTTAGGGAAACAATATTGACTCTCTGTTTCTATCAATACTAAAATACTACGAGTAAAATAAGCTTCAGAACAAATGTTCGCTCGGGAAAGAAAATGCAACAATTCTTTGTCTATGCTATAATTAGAGTGGAGGATCTCAAAGATGGCCAGAGAATTCAATGTCGTTATTGAAAAGGATGAAGACGGCTATTTTGTCGCATCCGTCCCCGAACTACGAGGGTGCCACACGCAAGCAAGATCCCTTGACGTTTTGATGAAGCGGGTGAAAGAAGCTATCGAGCTTTGTCTCGAAGTCGAGAAACCCGTATCAAACGAATTCATCGGAATTCAGCGTGTGGTCGTCTCTTCATGAGTAGATTTCCTTCGGTTACCGGCTCACAACTTATCAAAGCCCTTCGGAAATACGGTTTCGAAGTGATCCGTGTCAAGGGAAGCCACCATTACGTGCGCCATCCCGATGGACGGAGCACGGTTGTACCCGTGCATCGAGGTGAAACGATCGGACGTGGACTCCTTGCTCAAATCTTGCGAGATTGTGAACTCTCCAGGAACGACCTCCAGAAAGTACTCTGATCGCCATCCTTCTCCCCATTGCGTCCCTGGGAACGGGGGTAACATATGAGAAGCATAAAGCGTTTAGTCCTCTTATGCATTGTTTCCGTGGTCCTTGTCCTGGTCTTTGCGGTCCTTCTGCCGAAGGGTCCCAAGATAATTGTCCTGCATAAGGGCGACATAAAGGAGACTGTCTATTCGCTGGAGGATCGCTCCCTCAGCCTGACCACGTACGATACCGAGATCAATAAACATATCCTGCGCCTGCGCTCGAAATCAGAGCTCCCGCTCAAAGAGCAGGTTGGGATCATATCCAGGATCCTTAAAAAAATGCCGAAAGAGCGAAAATTCCGCACCTTTTTTATCGGCAGATTACTGAACGCCTTTGGCGCTGACAAAACATTGTCCGAACGGCTATCCCTTGCCGCCTCTGAATCGCCCCTCTGGGATATGGCAAAAGGCCGTCCGCGATCCGGCCACGAAAATAGAGGCGTCAAGGAGATCGCCAACCAGGCCATGATCTATCCGGAACTGCAAGAGATGTTTGCAAAGCACGGCTACGAGATCCAGGTCTCCTCCGTGGAAAAGGTCCTGATCGACCCCCAAACCAAGTTGCCCTATGACTGCCTGACCTGGTTCTCGCTCAGCAGACCCTGAATGCCTATGAACTACGAGCAGCGACAACCGTAGAAACTTATTTGCTATGCTCCTTAATGTAGCGCAAGCAGGGCACCCTTATGATTCAGGAAATCAACAAGAACGTTAAGATTATATTTACCGAGGACGGATTCGCCGTCTGTAATTGCGTGCTGGTGGAAGACGATGTGCGATTGATGATTGACAGCGGGGCCGGCACCATTATGTCACAAGTGAATACTGCAGGCATCGATATCCTGATCAATTCCCACAGGCATTGGGATCATATAAAAGGCAATGACCTCATGACCAACGCAAAGATCGTAACCCACCCGATAGAGCGCATCGCCATGCAGGACCCGACCAAGCTGGCGGCAATCAGCGGATGGGAAGAATTCATGGATGAGGATATCGGTAAAGTGTCACATCAGTTGGGAGGGGTCCCGGAAAGACTTTTAAAACCCTGGAGGGTAGACGAGGAAATCAATGACGGCCAAATAATAGATTGCGGCAGTACAAAGATTGAAGTGCTGTTGACGCCGGGACATACGTCAGGGCATTGTTCTTTTCTATTTCCCGATGAAAATCTCATCTTTGTGTCGGATATCTGCCTTACCCCCGTGGGGCCATGGTATGGGGAGGATCAGGCCGATATCGACGACTTTATCGAATCGATTAATAAGATCATATCACTGAAGCCGGAAAGGATCATTACCAGCCACAGAGCGGAGATTATCGACCGGGATATTCCTGAGGTCCTCGGCGAGTATCGTGACAGAATACTAAAGCGCGAAGAGCGAGTCTTAGATTGCGTCCGTCGTCATCCTGCAACCCTCAATCAGATCGCGGCACAGAAAATAATATATCGGGAACACCCGATCATATTTCTCCTGTTCTGGGAACGATATATGGTAAAGAAACACCTGGATCATCTGATCAAACAAGGGCTCGTGGAGAGAGTGGAAGATGGACGCTATGCGGCCAGAAAAGCAGCGAATTAGCTGGCAAATATCACTATCGTATCTCTTTTGGGAGAGTCTCGCCGCCTCTTTTATAACCCGCTCACAGATGCTAGATCGTTACCCCTCCATCTATGGCAATAACCTGCCCTGTTACATAACTCGACGCATCCGAGGCCAGATAAATAATGGTCCCCGCCATCTCCTCGGGATCGGCCGGCCGCGCCATCGGGGTTCTGCTCATGGCTATTTTCAGGATATCATCGTTTTTCCACAGGGCCTCACTGAAGCGGGTCTTGGTCAAGCCCGGAGCGATCGCGTTTGCCCGGATATTGTATTGGGCCCACTGCTGAGCCATCACCTTGGTGGCCATAATCACACCGGCCTTGCTGATGGAGTAAATGGGCAAGAGGTCGGGGGTAATGCCGGCAATGGAGGCAACATTGATAATAGCGCCACCACCCTGTTCCTTCATCCCCCTGGCCACCGCCTGACTCAGGAAGAAGAGCCCCTTGAGATTCAGATTCATGATTGAATCCCAGGCGCGCTCGTCTATGTCCATGGCCGAGGCCATGGTGGGATTCGTGGCGGCATTGTTCACCAGGACGTCGATTTTGCCGAACTCATCCAGGACGCTCTTAACAAGATTGTTGATGTCCTCCGTCTTCCCTGCATGGGCGGATATCGGCAGGCATTTCCTACCTATCTTTTTAATCTCTTCCGCTACCTTCTCCAGGTCGGGGAGCTTGCGGCTGGCAATAGCCATGTCGGCACCGGCCCGGGCCAATTCGAGCGCTGCTGCTTGCCCAATCCCCCGGCTTGCACCGGTGATGAGGACGACCTTATTCTTTAAAGAAAGCTCCATTATTGTTTACCTCCTGTGAATGATGTGATTGTTACCCTTCTCAAGGGGTGAATTGTTTCATAAGGAAAACCCGCTTTTGCCGGGATGACTATAACGAAAAGCGAGGCTGCCTGTCAAGTTTGCAATCTCTCAAGGAAACCAGGGGGGAACCTCCGCAACTTACCCTCCGCCGTGATACAGACCATCTGGTTTTTCCCCTCGCAGATAAGCCGATCGGTATCCTTTACGATGACGCGATGGTGGAAGGTGAAGGATGCCCTCGTCACATGTGCGACGTCAGTCTGCACCTGGATGATCTCCCCATATCGGGCAGAGGAAATGTAATCCACCTCCACCCGCTTGATGATGAAGAAGATTCCTTGTTTTTCCCAATCCGTCAGGGCAAGCCCCCTGGTCGCCAGGTACTCGAACCACGACTTCTCAAAGTATTGAAGGTAGTTGGCGTAATAGATCACGCCTCCGGCATCGGTGTCTCCGTAATAGATCCTGGTTTCAAACATACTTACTCCTTGCCCTCTCAATCGTTTTGTGATAATTTTTGAGTACTTACGTCTCATTAGTCTAATGAAAGATACGCTATCTTGTCAATGGGAGGAGTAATGGAGGAGTTTCATCGCATACAACGGCTGCCCCCCTATGTCTTTGCTCAGGTAGATGCGCTGAAGATCGAGGCCCGCAGGAAGGGTGAGGATATCATCGACCTGGGGATGGGGAACCCTGACCTCCCCACCCCCCCACACATCGTCGATAAACTCGTCGAAGCGACACGCAACCCCCGCAACCACCGCTATTCCGCCTCCAGGGGGATTTTTAAGCTGCGCGTAGCAATCACCGATTGGTACCGGCGCAACTACGATGTAGACCTCGATCCCGATACCGAGGCCATCGCTACCATTGGGTCCAAGGACGGCATCGCCCATCTCGCCCTGGCCACCCTGGGTCCTGGGGACGTGGTCTTTGTGCCTGACCCCACCTACCCTATCCACAGTTACTGTGTGGTTATCGCCGGGGGAGATCTGCGCAGCATCCCCTTGACCGAGGATGAGGATTTCTTCGAGCGCCTCCAGGCGGCCACCAAGCTCACTTGGCCTAAGCCCAAGATGCTGATCATCAATTTCCCCCACAACCCCACCACCAAGGTGGTGGATCGCGCTTTTTTTGAAAAGGTGATCCAGTTCGCTCAGGAGAACCAACTCTTGGTGGTCCACGACCTGGCCTATGCCGACCTGGTCTTCGACGGGTATGAGGCGCCCAGCATCCTCCAGATCCCCGGCGCAAAGGAGATAGCGGTGGAATTTTACACCCTGTCTAAAAGCTACAGTATGCCCGGGTGGCGGGTGGGTTTTGCCGTGGGTAACAAGAGGATGATCAACGCCCTGACCAGGCTGAAGAGCTACTTCGACTATGGGATGTTTCAGCCCATCCAGATTGCGGCCATCATCGCCCTGAACTCCAAACAAAAGATCGTGCAGGAGATCGTCGAGACCTACCGATCGCGCCGGGACATCCTGGTTGATGGCCTCAACCGCGCGGGATGGCAGGTGGAAAAACCCAAGGCCACCATGTTCGTGTGGGCCGAGATTCCCCCTGCCCTTAAAAAGATGGGGTCCTTGGAGTTTTCCAAGTTTCTCCTCAGGGAGGCCAAGGTGGCCGTCTCGCCGGGGATCGGCTTCGGCGAATGCGGAGAGGGATATGTGCGGCTTGCCCTGGTGGAGAATGAGCACCGCATCAGACAGGCCGTTCGGGGTATACGAAAGGCGCTGCAGAAATGAAGGAGATCAAGATAGGGCTCATCGGTTTCGGCACCGTGGGAGCCGGGGCAGTGAGGATACTCCAGGAAAACGCCTCCGTGATAGAGGGGCGCCTCGGGGGACGGATCCTCCTGCACAAGGTCGCCGACATAGACCTGGAGCGGGATCGGGGGGTGCAGGTGCCCAAGGAGATTTGTACCGCCGACGCCGAGGCAGTGCTCTCGGACCCGGAGATCGCCATCTGCATGGAGTTGATGGGGGGCATTGAACCGGCGCGCACCTTTATCCTCAAGGCCATAAAACAGGGCAAACACGTGGTCACGGCCAATAAGGCCCTCCTGGCCCTCCACGGAGCCGAGATCTTTGCCGCTGCCCGGGAATACGGCGTAAGGGTCGGCTTTGAGGCAAGTGTGGGGGGGGGTATCCCCATCATCCGCTCCCTCCACGAAGGGTTGGTGGCCAACCGGATCAACTCCATCTTCGGGATACTCAACGGGACCTCCAACTATATCTTGACCAAGATGAGCCAAGAGGGAAAGGGGTTTCGCGAAGTCCTCAAGGAGGCCCAACGATTGGGGTATGCCGAGGCCGACCCGACCCTCGACGTAGAGGGAACCGACGCCGCCCATAAGCTCGCCATCCTGGCTGCCCTGGCCTTCGGCGTAGGGGTGGACCTCGACGATATCTATGTGGAGGGTATATCCGCCATCGCCCCCCTGGACATCCAGTACAGCTCGGAATTCGGCTATCGTATCAAGCTGCTGGCCATCGGGAAAGAAGATGCAGGGAAGGTGGAACTGAGGGTCCATCCCACCATGCTCCCGGCCCATCACCTCCTCTCGAAGGTGGAGGGTGTATATAATGCCATCTACATCGCCGGGGACGCCGTCGGAGCCACGATGTTTTACGGACAGGGGGCGGGGGCGCTCCCCACCGGCAGCGCCGTGGTGAGCGATGTGGTGGATATCTGCCGTGATATCATCAAGGGCGTCAAGGGCGGGGATTTCATCTACCCCCTCGCATCATCCCAGGAGGGAGTGATCAAGACAATAGATGAGGTAGTAACCCCTTACTATCTCAGGTTTACCGCGTTAGACCGGCCCGGTGTCCTCTCCAAGATCTCGGGTATCCTGGGGGACCACGATATCAGCATCGCCTCCGTGATTCAGAAGGGGAGGATGATCAAGGGGGCGGTCCCCATCGTCATGATGACCCACGAGGCGATGGAGAAAAATATCCGTCAGGCCCTCCGGGCAATAGATGGGCTTGACGTCATCCGCGCCAAGACCATCCTGATCAGGGTGGAAGGAGATGTGGCGTAGGGTGTTGTCAGTTGTCCCATCAAAAGCGGGAGGGGCACCCTTGAGGAACCAGGTGTCTTGTCTTTTTCTTGTTGCAATCTGACCCTAATCGCCTCTGCCCGCTGTTCCAACAGTTCAGCCTCTTGTTCCTTGCCAACGCTCCTGAAAAAAATGGCCATACTGTCCAAGAATTCGATGAACTTATCACTCTCTTTTTCTTGGACGATGACCTTTTCCCATGCAGACAAGGCGTGGTAATAAAAGCCTTCGGCTTCTTCATTGTTACGCTGGAGCACACAGAGATCAGCGAGCCTTTCCGCAATCCACGCCTCGAATGTCCAATTCTTTCCGGGAAAATCTTCATACGAGACGAGGAGACGCCGGTAAAGCCCTTCAGCCTTTGACCATCGCCCCCAGCGCACGAAAAATCCGGCGTAATCGCGCAGGAGCTCATACCATGCGATCGTGCCCGCTTCGATCTCCCGCTCCCGTATGGCGAATAATCGTCCGTAATAGCGCTCGGCCTGCGGGAAGTTCTTCCGGGTATCATAAAACGTGAAGAGGCACTTCAGGGATGGTATAAGTTTGGGGTCATCTTTTCCAAAGGCCTTCTCTTTGATGGCCAGTTCTCTCCGATAAAAGTCCGCTGCCTTGTCATACCGGCCCCATGCATCATACAATTGCCCCTGTTTGACGAGGTGGAGACATAACTCCGTCTCGTCCGGTCCATATATCTTTTCCCATACCTTAAGTGCCTCTTTGTAATACGGTTCTGCACGACCATATTCTTGCTGTTCATAATGATAATAACCGACCGATTCCAGATATTCGGCCACCTTGGGATCTTTCTTGCCGTATAGTTTTTTGTAGATGGCCAGCGCCTCTTTGTACAGGCGATAGGATTCAGCGAATTGTTCATTGATGCGATACTGCGATGCGAGGACGCTTATAGCCTCCGCCACCTCAGGATGGACATCGCCGTAAACCTTTTCCTTAACTTCTATGGAACGTTTGTAATAAGGCTCGGCTGCGGCAAAACCTTTCTCAAACTCGAGAGTCAACGCCATATAGTCCAACAGGCGTGCCAGCTCAACGGTATTCGGCTCCGGCAGCTTGTCTATGGTATCAAGGGCCTGCCTGTAATAGATGAGCCCCTCGCCGTATTTGCCCTGCAAGCTGTAAAGGACTCCCAGTCCTATCAGGACCCTGGCATACGCAAGGGTCTCCCGCTGATTCGCCTTCTCATAGATCGTCAGCGCCCGCTTATACAGTGGTTCGGCTTGGGCATAATCTATGCCAATGTTATATGCCTCAGCCAGGTAATAGAGGGATTCCGCCACTCTGGGATCATTGGGTCCAAACTGTCTTTCCGCCACCTCCAAGGCTTCTTGCGCGATGTCAATGGCATCAAAGATTGCAGTAAAATTAAGACCCTTCTCGTCTTGTTCGCGAATTTCTTTATATCGAGCGTTCAGCTCTTCCCACGATCGCTCCTGTGCGAATGCGCTCGTGCACACGAAAAATGCGAGCATCATCATACAGATAGTTTTTAAGGCTCGTTTCATGGCACTACATCATAAAAAGAACTTTTTTCTAAACCTTCATGCTGTAATTATTATATAACTCAGGTGGGTTTCTTATTGCCAACTAGAAAACTGTGATCGACGAGGATATAATTGCAATCCCGACACCTCCATGCCACGTTTTCTTTGATCGATGCTGTCATGTTCATCGTATTCTTCAGAAACCTTCTAAACCCGAATTGGAAGGAGCTCAAAGGTTTCTCCTCATTGGCTCGATAACATATCCCTTTACCCGCCATAGCAAACCCGTTTTCCATCACCTTCCCACACTTTGGGCATTGATAGCTAATGTACCTATCGATTTCATCATAACGTTTATATTCTCTATTTAAATTCAGAAGCTTTTTTATCATAACATATAGAAATAGCATAACAGCTATTCCAACAATCCCCGCAATGAGCACAAAAATAAATCGTTCCATAATCTTTTCAACGACGGAGATCAACGATGCTGTTAAGGGATGAGGCAAAAACTATTATCAGCATGATAATTAGGATGAGTAATTCCATTGACCCCTTCACTCAACACAGGGGAGTATAGCCTATCTAGATTTCTACGGTTTATCAGCCGTTCTTTAGCCCCAGCACATCCCCCATATCATAAAGCCCTGGTTTCTGTTCTACTATCCACTTGGCGGCGCGGACCGCTCCCCGGGCAAAGGTGTCCCTGGCATGGGCGCGATGGGTGAACTCGATCCTTTCACCCATGCCCCCGAAGATTACGGTGTGCTCCCCCACGATGTCTCCGGCCCTGATTACCTGCATTCCGATCTCCTCGTTGGTACGCTCACCGATCAGGCCCTTTCTGCCGTAGACCCCGACTTCCGCCCATTTTCTTCCCAGGCCGCGCGCTGCGACCTCACCGAGCCGCAGGGCGGTACCGCTGGGGGCGTCCTTTTTCATGCGATGGTGGGCTTCAATGATCTCGACATCATAATCATTCCCCAAGGTCCGCGCCATCTCCTCCACAATCTTAAACATCAGGTTAACCCCCACGCTCATATTGGGTGCGAGACAACAGGGAAACGTTTTGGTGAGCTTCTTGGCCTGCTCCAATTGCTCAGGGGAGAATCCGGTGCTCCCCACCACCATGGTCTTCTGATGCTGGGCAGCTATTTCCATGTTTTTCAGGGAGGCCTCGGCCGCAGTAAAGTCTATGACCACTGCACCCTGTTGGATCACCGATTGCAGGTCATCCCCTATGGTTACCCCCAGCTCGCCCAGGCCGGCCACAGTCCCTGCATCTTTACCCACTGCGGGGTGACCTGGTGCCTCCACCGCCCCGGTGCAGGTTATCCCCTCGGAGCTCTGGATGGCGTTTAGGACCATGCGACCCATGCGTCCGGCCGCCCCCATTACGATGGCTTTGATCATCTCTTCTCCTCGACTATGAATTTATGGATTTATTAACCCCCTTACCTGTGTCGCAGGCGACACATCTCCCGCTTGCGGGACCCCGCATTTCTTCTTCTGTGCTATGGAGCGGGGCCGCATCCGCTGATTTATATACAGCAGAGCGGGACTTATATCAAGCTGGTGCTGAAGTAGCGCTCCGCCCTGTCCGGCAGGACGGTGACGATATTCCCCCCTCCCTTATCAGCCGTCCTGATGGCTGCCCAGACATTGGCCCCGGAGGAGGTCCCCACGAGGAGCCCTTCTTCTTTGGCGAGGCGGCGTGTCGTCTCGATGGCGTCCTCGTCACTCACCGTGATCACCCCGTCGATGAGCGAGGTGTCCAGGACCGTGGGGACAAAGCCGTCGCCGATACCCTGGATCTGATGGAGGCCCGGCTCGTGGCCGAGCAGGGCGGCGCTGTTCTGCGGTTCCACTGCGATGAGTTTTATCTGACGCTTGCGCTCCTTAAGATATTTACCTACCCCTCCCAGGGTACCTCCGCTGCCGACCCCTGCCACGAAAAAATCTATCTCCCCATCCATCTGTTCCCATATCTCCGGTCCGGTGGTGAGGTAGTGGATCTCCGGGTTCTTGGGGTTTTCGAACTGCTGGGGGACGTAGACAGCGGGATCTTTGGCAGCCAGCTCCATGGTCTTTTGCACCGCCCCGTCGATCCCCCCCTCGGCAGGGGTCAGGATCAGTTCCCCTCCGAAGGCGCGGATGATCTTCTTGCGCTCTTCGCTCATGTTCTCCGGCATGACGATGATCACCCGATATCCTTTTTGCACACCCACCAGGGTAATCCCGATGCCCGTATTGCCCGAAGACGGCTCCATGATGACGGAACCTTTCTTGAGCCACCCCTCCTGCTCCGCCGCTTCAAGGAGATATTTGGCCACCCGGTCCTTGACGCTGCCACCCGGGTTGAGAAACTCCGCCTTGGCGAAGATTGCGTGTTCTGTTACCTTGTTCAGTCTCACCATGGGGGTGTCCCCTACGGCATCGAGAATCGTATCCACGACCTTCACAATAGTGCATCCTCCTCAATCCAACCGTGATAGATCATTCTCACCTCCCCTTCGAGAAAGACCTCCTGTATCTTGTTTGTCCTCTCGTAATAGATAGTCAGGGCCTCACCACTGCGGGGGATGACCGTGGTGGGTGAGGTGGTCAATCCGCGTAAGCCGGCGATGAGGGCAGCGGCCACTGCCCCGGTGCCACAGGCCAGAGTCTCATCCTCCACCCCCCGCTCATAGGTGCGGATCCGGATAGTGCTATCTGTTACCTGGATGAAGTCCGCATTGGTCCCCGCCGGCTGGAAAGCCTCGTGAAAGCGGATTTTCCTCCCTACACCGACCACATCGGTCTCTTCGAGGTCAGGGGCAAAGATCACCGTATGGGGGACCCCCGTGTTGATAAAATCCACGCTGATCTCCTCATCATCGATCGGCAGGGCGATCCCCAGCCTGATATCGGATGGAGGGGGAAGGGTCAACTTCACCACCCTACCCTGCACCCGGGCCCTGATAAGCCCAGCGGCGGTCTCAAAGGCGAGGTCGGCAGGGGCCATACCCAAGAGGTGGGCCAGCCGGGCGGCACACCGCCCCCCATTGCCGCACATCTCCGCCTCACTCCCGTCGGCGTTAAAGAAGTGCCAGCGAAAGTGGGCCTTGGCCGACTGCTCAAGGACGATGAGCCCGTCCGCCCCAACGGAGAGCTTGCGGCGGCAGAGCTGGGGTACGGCGGGGCGCAGGGCATCGACATCGAGTTGCCTCTCTCGGTTGTCGATGAGGATGAAATCGTTTCCCCCGCCCGTCATCTTATAGAACTCGACGTGTTCCTTCATCATCCTTCCAAGAACGGGGGAATTTGCTCCCCCCGAATGAGATCCGTATACTGCTCCCGCTCCCTGATCAGATGGAATGCGTCATTCTTGACCAGGACCTCCGCAACCCGAGGACGGGAGTTATAGTTGGAGGACATGGCAAACCCGTAGGCCCCCGCACTCATCACCGCCACCAGATCTCCCGGCTCAAAGCGGGGCATCGCCCTGTCGCGGGCCAAAAAATCACCGCTCTCGCAGATGGGTCCCACCATATCTGCCACCATCTCATCTCCTTTCTTCTCCTTGACCGAAACAATCTCCTGATATGACCCATACAGGGTAGGTCGGACGAGGTCGTTCATGGCCGCATCGACGACCACGAAGTTCTTGTCACCCTCTTTGGTATAAAGGACCCGCGTGACCAGTATCCCCGCGTTGCCCACGATCACCCTCCCCGGTTCGAAGATGAAGGTGCAGGGGAGTGTCTTCCCCTCTGCGATGATGGCCCGGGCATATTCCTGCGGATGGGGGGGTTCCTCTTGGTGGTAGGTGATCCCCAACCCCCCGCCGAGATCCACATATTCCAGCTCTATCCCCTCACCGCCGAGTCTGAGGACCAGCTCCTTAACCCGCTTGAGGGCCTCCACAAAGGGGCCTATCTCGGTGAGCTGAGAGCCGAGATGGCAACTCACCCCTTTTATTGTCAAATGCGGCAATTCCTTGGCTTCCCGATACCACTCCACGGCCCGTTCGATGGCGATGCCGAACTTGGCCTGCCTCATCCCCGTGGCGATGTATGGATGGGTCTGCGGATCGATGTCGGGGTTGATCCTTAAGGAGATCGGCGCCTGGATTCCCATGGTGCCCGCGATGTCGTTGATGTGGTGGATCTCTTGATAGGACTCCACGTTGAACATCAATATCCCCTCCTGCAGGGCGTACTTGATCTCATCCTCCCCCTTTCCCACCCCGGAATAGACGATCCTGGCGGGATCGGCCCCGGCGTGCAGGGCTCGGAAGAGCTCGCCCCCTGAGACGACGTCCACCCCGGAACCCAGGTTGATAAAGGTCCTAAGCACGGCTAGATTGGAATTGGCCTTGGCCGAGTAGCAGATCAGATGGGGTAGCCCCTTGAAGGCCTCGTCAAAGGCCTCATAGTGGCGGACCAGGGTCCGGTAGCTGTAAAGATAGAAGGGTGTCCCCACCTCGCGGGCTATCGTTTCCACCGAGGTCTCTTCACA
>Ga0307422_1000434_pt1 | contig 23745 bp, 15 predicted proteins | sample SalMarWE160290MG_FD_202153 | JGI IMG/M metagenome (GOLD analysis project Ga0307422, IMG submission 202153) | Salt marsh sediment microbial communities from the Plum Island Ecosystem LTER, Massachusetts, United States - WE1602-90 | ecosystem: Environmental > Aquatic > Marine > Intertidal zone >...
TTTTGTTTCATTGGGTGTGCAGGATTTTATTTTTGGCGGAGATATTGACTCATGGAAAAAGTTTGCATACGGTCTGAAGGCCCGCTATACCATGCGGTTGTCTTTAAAAGAACCAAAATATGCCGATGTGGTTAGTAATGCCAATCAGTCGTTTGCATCAAGTGCAGAGCAGGCTCAGTTTAATTACAACGGAAGCACTACCATAAGTCCGTTCTATAAATTCTTTACCGACCGGGATTATTTCGGTGCCAGCCAGAGTTTTTATAACAAACTGGATGAACGGAATGACCCCAGGATTGATGTGTTCTGGAAACCTTATCCGGGTACAGGTGAGTTTTTACTGGCTCCCAATGGGTTACCGGATCAGGTGCAGGGAACGTATAGTATTTCAGCACTGTCCAATCCAACCGCACCTACTTACCTGATGAGTTACCACGAGGTGGAATTTCTGAAAGCGGAAGCCTATGTGCGTTTGAATCAGCTTGATAATGCAAAGGCAGCACTGAAAAATGCCGTAACAGCAGCCTTCCAGAAAGTGAACATTGGGTTAACGGCTGAAGACGCAGAAACCTATTTTGATGAAAGTGTCTTACCAAGGTTCAACAGTGATCCACTTTCAGAAGTAATGAACCAGAAGTACATTGCTTTCTTCGAAGAAGAAGCAGTGGAAGCATATTGCGATTACCGCCGTTTGGTTGCTATGGGGAACAATGTGATTCAGTTGGAAAATCCGAAAAATGCTGCCAACCAATTTCCGCAGAGGTTTACCTATGGAAACAGCGATGTAACAACAAACGTGAATGTCCGGGAAGCTTACGGTGACGGCAACTATGTATATACTGAAAAAGTATGGTGGGCCGGTGGCACACGATAAGAATGATTTATGATCAAAATTAAATAATTGAGATATGAAAAATATTTGGTTTGATAGCCTCGCTGATTCTCATCTTTTCTTCATGTGAAACAGAGGTTATAGATCCTGCAGGTGAGCGTGGAGTCGCATCCGTTCCGGGAATTGAGGACATGAATCCTGCAACTTTTGATGTGAACGACCTGGAAAATACCTATGTTCAGTTTAATCTTGTTTTGGAAGATCCCGGGGTGAGTGAGGCAATTGTGCTGGTTTCTTATAAAGAGGAAAAGCGCGTTGAAGTTACCCGGGTAAGTAGCTTTCCGGCAACGGTAAAAATCGCTTTAAAAGATGTTATTGCCAAACTCGGAATGCAGCTTTCATCGGTTGCAGCAGCGGATGAATTCAAGTTTGAAGTTCAAACAGTGCAAGGAGCGAAAACCTACTTCTCAAGCGCGGCCTTTAATGTTGCTGTGGTATGTGGCTATGATCAGTCCATGGTAACCGGTAGTTACCGTGGTGTCTGTGATGCATGGGGAGTGGATGGACCTATAACCATTACTCCTGATCCGGATGATCCGTACACCGTATATGTCGCCGGATTGGCAACTATTGACGGCCTTGATGAAGATCTGGGTCCTCTGAAAATGGTTATCAATCCGTTAAACTTTGAGGTTACAGCGGTGAAAACAGTTGTAGCATCACTCGTCACATGGGGTGCTCCATATCACAATATAGCCTATGAAGGAAGTGGAAAATTAAATACATGTGATGGTACGTATGTAATGGACTTTTATATTACTGTTTCTGAAGGTTCATTTGGCGGGCCATTTGTGTTCACCTTTACCAAAAATTAAGCAATTTTTGAGGGAATATTTTTATTCCATAATTTGATTAAAAAAAAGTGAGTTAATTTTAGTTAACTCACTTTTTTTTATGGTGCGCCCGGATGAACAGGGATCCCCTGAGGAGCCAATCTTTGATGCACCGGCACCGTAACAAAGGGATTTCACAGGAAAGCCTGGGCAACCCAGGGGGTGTAAAGCATCTGGAACATGAGCTCTGCTTCCTGTTTATTACAGTTTCCTGCAAAAGATATGTAATTATATTCAGTTTGATTTTTGTAGTTCAGATCTTTTTATAAATTTGTATTTGTTAAAATTTTTTAACAAACATTAAAGAATATAAACACTTTTTGTGTTGCCTATAGAAAACACGGGAAGTGGGGCAGAAAGTATAAGTTTAAATTTTGCTGTTTAATTAATAATTTAAAACTATTTCTATGAAAAAGATTATGTTATTCTTATCGCTTTTTCTATTCATGGGGATTTTTGTTGCGCCGGGTCAGACGAGGCAGATTACCGGAACGGTTGCTTCGTCGGAAGATAGTGCACCAATTCCTGGTGTTTCGGTGGCTGTCAAAGGGACAACCCTTGGAACCGTTACCAACATGAATGGAGAATTCGCTTTACAGGTTCCGGAGGATGCCAGAACCTTGGTTGTTAGCTTTGTGGGTATGAAAACCCTGGAAATTACCTTGGGGTCACCAACAATCTACAATGTGAAAATGGAACCCGATGTGTTGGGTATTGATGAAGTAGTAGTAACAGCCCTGGGCATCAGCCGTGAGAAAAAATCGCTGGGGTATGCCGTGCAGGATGTAAAAGGTGATGAACTGGTGAAAGCGGCTTCACCGAATGTAATTTCTTCTTTAGCCGGTAAAGTGGCTGGTGTACAGATTAACCAGATTGGAGGCCAGATTGGCGCTTCCTCACGGATTGTCATCCGGGGGAACAGCTCGTTTGGTGACAACCAGCCGCTGATCGTAGTAGATGGTATCCCGGTTTCGAATGATACCAAAAATCAAAACGATGTAGACTATGGGAGCGGGTTGTACGATATCAACCCGCAGGATATTGAGTCCATTTCAGTTCTGAAAGGGGGAGCTGCAGCTGCTTTGTATGGTATGCGGGCCGGCCATGGTGTTATCCTGATTACAACCAAATCAGGCTCCGGGAAAGCCAAAGGAGTTACGGTGGATTACAACGGAAACTACAATTTCGACCAGGTCCATTCCATCCAGAGATGGCAGGACAAATACGGGCAAGGCTATCTTGGAAGTGAATATTATTGGAAGCATTACAGCGAAGCCTGGGATATTGATGGTACCTATCAGGAATATGCCCAGGGTGATTACCATCCGGGGATCGGTTTTGCCTATGTCGACGGTCTTGGAAACGGCGTGAATGATGGGATGGACGAAAGCTGGGGTCCGAGGCTCGACATTGGATTGAAACTTCCCCAGTTTACCAGCCCGATAGCTGCCGATGGAACACGAACCCCAACCGATTGGGTTTCACATCCCGATAATGCGAAGAATCTATATGAGTTGGGACATTCCACCAACCACAACATTGCCGTAACATCGGTTACCGACAATTCACGTACGCGGTTGTCGTTTGGTGTCCGTGATCAAATGGGTGTTTTACCGAATACCGACCTGTCTCGCTATTCCGCATCGGTTAATTCGTATATGAGAATGAGTCAGCTTATCGAAATTGACCTTTCGATGAATTATATCCGCACCGAAAGCGATAACCTTCCGGTAACGGAATATAACGCCAGTAACCCGATGCAGTCAATTGGCCAGTGGTTTGGCCGTCAGGTCGACATGCAAGCCCTGAAAGAACACTGGCAGGAAAAAATGCCCACGGGAATGCCCTACAACTGGAACAGTAACTACCATAACAACCCCTACTGGAGCATGAATAAAAACACCAACTCCTATCAGCGGGACCGGATATTCGGAAAAACTTCCTTGTTCATTGAACCTGCGGATTGCCTGAAGATTGAAGGTCGCCTGGGATTTGATTTCTATAATACCAAAACCAGACCGATCCTTACTTCCGGTTCAAATGAAACGCTGCTGGATGCATCCACTGCATCCTTTGAAGGAGGATGGTTCCGTCTCAATCAGCAGAAAAATACCGAACTGAATGCCGACCTTATTGCTTATTTTGAAAAAGAATTTGGGGCTATTTCTGTGAACCTTCTTGCCGGAGCCAACTACCGGAATTTACGCTGGGAAGCTTCAACGATCGGCGCCAATGCGTTAACAGTTCCTGATCTGTTTACCGTATCAAATGCAAAAGGGAGTGCCGTTAATTCAATGGATCATACCTGGATCCGAAGCAACAGCGTGTATGGTTCAGGTTCCTTCGGTTATGACAATTGGGTATTCTTAGATGCAAGTGTACGCAACGACTGGTCGTCTACTATTGCCGATGCATTTTTCTATCCGGCTTTCAGTTTAAGCGTATTGCCGTTGGATGCCTTTGATTTTGAATCGGATATTTTTTCCTACCTGAAACTCAGGGGAGGGTGGTCAAAAGTCGGGGCCGCTACCGGAGCTTATCGTACCGATCCCTATTTCTCTGCAGGATCCTATACCATTTATGGGGTCACTCAGTATAACCAATCCACAGAGTTTCCGCCGGCAGCTCTTCAACCGGAAGAAGTGGTTACTACGGAAATTGGGTTGGAAGCCAATTTCCTGAACAACAGGCTGGGACTGGATGTTGCTCTTTATGACAAAACAACGACCAACCAGATCATGAGTGTGGCTATTTCCAAAGCTACCGGTTACAACACGACCCTGGTGAACGCCGGTGAAATCAACAACAAAGGAGTTGAAGTACAACTGAGAGGTTCCATCCTAAAATCCAACAATGGATTCAACTGGGATATCATTTTGAACTGGGCAAAAGACAAGAGCGAAATCGTAGAACTTTATACCGATCCCGTTACCGGGGATGAGCTTGAATCTTACAACCTGGGGAGCCAGTGGGGTACTTATGTGCAGGCCCGCCCGGGAGAACCCTGGGGGGTAATTTACGGAACAGGAATGCTTCGCAGGGAATCGGATGACGCCGTCATCGTAGGGTCAAACGGACGCCCCATGACCGAATCTAATATTAAACTCGGTGATGTTAACCCGGACTGGATCGGCGGAATAAGGAATGAATTCTCCTATAAAAACCTGAGCTTCGGATTCCTGATTGACATCCGTAAAGGGGGCGATATCTTCAGTGTATCTCAGATGTTCGGAGCTTATTCGGGTATGCTTGAGTTTACTGCACTGGATGACCACCGTGAGAACGGAATCGTACTGGGACAGAATTATATGGAGGACGAAACCTTTGTGAAAGTAGTCACAGAAAATGCCGACGATATTCAAAAATCAGAATTTACTGAAAATGATATTACCACACCAGCTCAGGGATTCTTTGAATCGTTCTACAGCAACCGTGAATTGTCTGTTTACGATGGTTCGTACGGTAAATTGCGTGAAGCTCATTTAACCTATGCGCTACCCAAAAACCTGTTTGGTTCATCAGGATTTGTTAAAGGAGGCTCTGTTGGTTTGGTTGGAAACAACCTGGCCATTCTGTGGCGCCACAAATCCAATATTTCAGGACTTGATCCGGAAAACACCACGGGAAGCGGAAACGGAAGCGTTGGATTGGAATCAACTTCTTTCCCACCATACCGTAGTTTTGGGATTAAATTAAATCTTACATTTTAACGATTAATATTGAATGATTATGAAAAGATATATTGGAAAACTATTCGCATTTACATTTCTTACAATCTTTCTGATGGTAGGTTGTACAGATGAGTTTGGTGAGATCAACACGGATCCCGATCGTGCCAAAGATGCACCTGCAACAAACGTTCTGGCTTTTCTTTTGCGGTATCATTCCGATACGTTTTACGATGCCTGGAACAACATGAATGAGCCTGAAACGTACGGAGGGCATCTTGCAAAGATTCAGTACATTGATGAAGCCCGCTATAACTACCGCCCGGGTGTGGTTGAAAATAAATGGTATTATACCTATATTCAACTGAATAATGTGAATGAGATCAAGAAAAAAGCAAAGGCTGAGGAGGCCAACAACCTCCTGGGAGTTGCCAAAGTGATGGAAGTCAATATTTTCCAGATTGCCACCGATACCTGGAGGGATGTGCCATTTACCGATGCCCTTAAAATGGCTGACGGTGTGCTTCTCCCAAGCTATGACAAACAGGAGGATATTTACCCGGCATTGCTGGATACTCTGAAAGAAGCAAATACCTTAATGGCTTCCGGAATTGATAACCTCGGAGAAGGGGATGTACTATTTAATGGTGATGTCATGAAATGGCGCAAATTTGCTAATTCGCTGCGGTTGCGTCTTGCCATGCGCATTTCAGGTGTAGATGCAGGCCGGGCCAAAAGCACGGTTGAAGCCATTATGGGGAATCTGAACCAGAACCCGATTATGGAAAGCAACGATGACAATGCCTTTTTCTGGTATCCGGGGGCCAATCCCTATGAAGAACCCTGGTATGAGGATTCAAAAACCCGTGATGACCATGGGATGAGTGATATTCTGATCAATGCCATGAAAGAGCGCAACGATCCCCGTTTGCCGGTTTATGCAAAACCAGCAGCTTCCGACGGTGAATACCGCGGATTTACCATTGGAGGAACGGCCCAGCCCAACCTGGCAACCATTTCGCGTATCGGCGATCGGTTTCGGTATGATCCCAAGGGTTTCGCACCCTACATGCGCTATGCAGAAACCATGTTCCATGTGGCTGAAGCAGCCCTCAAGGGATACAATGTGGGCATGACCGCTGAGGAAGCTTATACCAAAGCAGTAACTGCTTCCCTCGAAGAAAATGGAATTGCTCAGGTGGATATAGATGCTTACCTGGCAGGTGCCGCAGCTTTTGACGGAACCCTGGAACAGATTTACTGGCAGGAATGGATCGCCCTCTTCAAACAGGGAATGGAAGCCTGGTCGCTGTACCGCCGTACCGGTGTGCCTACTACCCATTATGTGGCTCCCGGTTCTGCCTATACCGGCCACAACAGTCCCCCATTCCGCTATCCGTATCCACAAAACGAACTTACCCTGAATGGAGCCAATTGTACCCCATTTGCCAATGAGGTCAATGATGATTTCTGGGGAAAACAAATGTGGTGGGATACACGTTCCGGTGTAAACTAATCGCTTAAACCCAACAAAAAAGAAACCCTGGTTACATTATGTAGCCAGGGTTTCTGATTTTTACTGAGCCGCGACAGCTTGCCGGATATTCAAGAGAGTATACGATTTGCTGTCAAAAGAATAGTGTGGTATAATTTTTGTTCCAGAACATTGTGGTACATTTATCAGAAACTTCTAATACCATAAACATGAAAATCTTATTTAGCTTACCGTTGGGATGGTTATTATGTTTTGCGTCGATGCATAGCTCCGGACAACAGAATTACCGGAAGATCATTCATGCATTCATTGATGATTACAAAATGGAAAAACTGACGATCGGTCAACCGGAACATTACCGGGATGTACAAGGGTCTCCCTATCTTTCTGAAGATTTTATTTCCGGGGTTGTTGAGATGAAAGACGGGAATCTTTATCAGGGGCCCCTGCGGTATGATGCCTATGCAGGACAAATGGAATTCCGTACGGATGAGGGAACGGTGTATGCCATTGCACATCCGGAAACAATAGAAACAATCGCCCTGGAGAAGGATACGTTTCTTTATTTTCAGGATGAAAAGGATCCCACTACAGGGAACTATTATCAGCTCATCGCAGGAGGAGACTACTCCTTGCTGATGAAACACCGTACGATCCTGAAAGACCCGCAGCCGGACAGACCCTACAGGGATGCTACTCCGGCTGAGTTTGTCAGCCAGAAGGGGGAATATTGCCTATACAACAAACAAACAGGACTGATTCCTGTCAGAAGCAAAAGAGATCTGAACAGATTGGCGGAAACCATTGATGAATCATTGAAATCCTTTGTTAAGAAAAGAAAAATTAAAACCGGTGACAAGGAGGATATGGTTCAATTTACAGAATATCTGAATGCAGCTGTAAAATAAAAAAATACCTTATTCAATCTAACTTAACCTACCCCTCGGTAGCCCCGGCATTTTGTGGAGGGGTTACTCTTCTTGAGTTTGAAACTCAATTTTACAACGCTGTTTTCCCCTTATCATAGCCCAGTTCCCGGCCATAATCCCTTGCATGGGAAAGCAAATTTCAAATGGTTCGTTCTCTAACCCGAATCATTAAAACGTATGAATAGTTCAGGCTAACATGCCGTTACAAAACGGCAATTCATGAGTCCTTCCACAAAATGTTGGGGCATTAACTGGTTATGATAGATTGATTATTATTCAGCAGATAGAAAAAAAAGTTCGTATTTTGGAATGAATTGTAGTGCCAAAAGAAATAATTATGCTCATATTGGGATTTTTTCCGGACAGATGCATTTTGCAACAGTCTGGGAACAGTTTCAGGTTGGTTTCTATGAAATGACCCTATCAGATTATGCCACAAAAAACAATGATTTTAAGGTTGGAAGTTCCCTGTCTGCCGAACAGGCAGGCATTTGAAGTCCATAAAAACAGACCATTTTAATCCGATGAAAAAAATTACGTTATTCGTATCGCTTTTTCTTTTCATAGGGATTTTTGTTGCACCGGGACAGATGAGGCAGATTTCCGGAACGGTTACTTCGTCGGAAGACGGTGCGCCAATTCCGGGTGTTTCGGTGGCTGTCAAAGGGACAACCCTTGGAACCGTTACCAACATGAATGGAAAATTTGCTTTGCAGGTTCCGGAGGATGCCGGAACCCTGGTTGTTAGCTTTGTGGGTATGAAAACCCTGGAAATTACCTTGGGGTCACCAACGATCTACAATGTGAAAATGGAACCCGATGTGTTGGGTATTGATGAAGTCGTGGTAACCGCACTGGGGCAGACCCGTGAGAAAAAAGGACTGGGTTATTCTGTCCAGGATGTTTCCGGTGAGGAGTTGGTCGTTGCACGTGAACCGAACATGGTCAACTCCCTGCAGGGAAGACTATCAGGGGTCCAGATTACCCATTCTTCGGGTAATGTAAGCTCGGGTGCCCGTATTGTTATACGAGGCATGAGCACCCTGAGCGGAAACAACCAGCCTTTATTTGTTGTTGACGGAGTTCCTGTTCTTAACGACTATTCCAGTGTGGGAGCATACAGCGGGACCGATTATGGCAATACCATAATGGATGTGAATCCATCGGATATTGCCGGCATTTCGGTTCTGAAAGGGGCTAACGCTGCAGCTCTCTATGGATCGCGTGCTCTTAACGGAGTCGTTCTTATAACCACCAAAACAGGGATAAGCTCCAGCAAAGGTCTTGGTATTTCCGTTGAAAACAACATGATGTGGAGCAAGCCATTGAAGTTGCCTGATTTTCAGGACCAATACGGGCAAGGCTATCTGGGTGAATTTGAATATGTGGATGGAAAAGGGGGAGGAACCTGGGATCATATGGTCGAATCGTGGGGCCCACCCCTTGATGGTCGTTTGATTCCTCAGTTTGACAGCCCGTATGACCCGGTTACCAAAGTACGGGAAGCTACCCCCTGGGTTGCTCATCCCGGGAATGTGAAAAACTTTTTTGAAACAGGGTTGAACCGCATTACTACCTTGTCTGTAACCCGTATGGAAGATGACTATACGTTCCGTCTTTCAGTAGCGAACCAGGGTCAGACCGGGATGGTCCCTAATACCGACCAGCGAAGGAATACCGTCACCTTACATGCCGGATTAAATGTAACCTCACGATGTAAGGTAGGAGGGGCCGGTTCGTTTATTGTTACCAAAAACGACAACATTATGTCTTCAGGGTATACTTCTGCAAGTGTCTTCCAGAGTGTGTCCCAATGGTTTGGCCGCCAGGTAGATATTGAATACCTGAAAGAACACTGGCAGGAAACCGACCCTGTTTCAGGAAGAAATGTGAACTGGAATCACAGCCACTACGACAACCCGTACTGGACGGTACACAAAAACACAAACTCCCGTACCAGGGAACGGTTAATCGGCAATGTGAACCTGTCATACGATTTTACCGACTGGCTGAAAATGCAGGCTATGGCAGGTATGGATGCCTACTCACAACAAATCAAGGAAGTAAGGGCTAAGAACTCCCGCGAATGGATGGACGGAGCATTCACGAATTACGAATCTTTCCGGAGGGAATTCACTGCCAACGCTTTGTTAACCCTGGATAAGACATGGGGTGATTTTGATGTTTTGGGAACCCTGGGTACAGAGATGAACCACTATGATTACCGGACTGATAATACCTATGTTTCCAGTCTTATTATACCTGACCTGTATTCAGTAAGCAATGCTGCATCGCCAGCAACTACCGGGATGTCTGAAGTGCATTGGGAACTTCAGAGTGTATTTGCCAGTGTGAACATGGGCTTTAAAGAATTCCTTTACCTGGACCTGACCGCAAGGAATGACTGGTCTTCCACCCTTCCCCTGGAAAACAACTCCTATTTCTATCCCTCTGCTTCGCTGGGATTTGTGGTCACGGAAGCCCCTGGGATGGATTCCGGTATTTTATCGTATGCCAAACTGCGTGCGAGTTATGCCCAGGTCGGGGGTACTGCAAATGCCTATGCGTTACACGGAACGTTCAGCGCTGCGGATCTATTTTCCGGCCAGCCTGTCTTAACGTACACCAATACACTGGCACCCATGGATTTGAAACCTCACCAGAAAAAATCCATGGAATTTGGTGCAGACCTTAAATTCCTGAATAACAGAGTCAGCCTGGATGCAACCTATTATAAAGAAAATACCATTAACCAGATTATAAATATTGCAGTCTCCAATACGACTGGGTTTGGTACGAAAACGATCAATGCCGGCAATATTCAGAACAAAGGGTTTGAATTGACATTCAATGGAATTCCCGTACAAACCAAAAATTTCAGGTGGCATATTACAGCCAACTGGTCTGCCAACAGGAATCTCGTAAATGAACTGTACGGTGATATGGAATATATTACCCTGTACAGTGGTTCCTGGGGGATGACTGTACTTGCCAGGCAGGGAGAAGAATACGGACAGATGTGGGGCTATGATATCGTCAGAGAACACGAGGAGGTTGTTTACGATTCCAAGGGGGAGGAGGCGTACATCAAGTACAGCGGAAAACCGGTTGTGAATAAGGACGGCAGGTTTATCCGGTCACCCTATCCAACAGAAATCGGCAATATTTCACCCGACTGGTTTGGAGGCGTTGCCAACGGATTCCGCTATAAAAACCTGAATTTTAGTTTTCTTATCGATTTTCGCTGGGGAGGCGACCAGTATTCGATCACCGACTGGTTTGGAAACTATGCCGGTATTATGGCAATTACAGCTGCAACCAACGACAAGGGCAAAAACGTCAGAGATCCTGTGGATGAAGGCGGAGGCGTGAAGGTGGACGGTGTTTACGGAAAACTGGACGGGGATGGAAGGGTTGTTTTAACCGATGAAGAGGGATATGCAACCCATATTCCGGTTCAGAATGAATCGTATGTCGAAGCCAACCTCTTCTATGAATATGACTATTGGGGGAAACCAAGCCTCTCGATCTTTGATGCCGGCTTTGTTAAACTCCGTGAAGTGATTCTGGGGTATACATTTAATGATATTCCCTGCTTGCGCGATATAGGTGTGAAAAATGTGAACCTCTCCCTTGTGGGAAGGAACCTTTGGTTAATTCATGATAACATGCCCCATGTAGACCCGGAAAACGGGATCAGCGCAGGTAACTCATCGGTAGGTATGAACTCAACTCCTGTACCGTCGGCACGCTCGATAGGTGTTAACGTAAAGATTAATTTTTAACACAGATGGGAATCATTGAAATGCAAAATTGTAAAAAATATGTAAAAGGGATTCTGTTCGCTGTTCTGATGATGATAGTAGGATCGTGTACAAAGGGTTTTGAGGAAATGAACAAGGACCCGAACTTGCCTGTGGATGTTCCGGCTATCCATATTTTTACCCATGCACTAGTGAATCATGTGGAGTATGAATCAGGTGGCTGGATGCAGCATTCCTGTCTGGGTCTCTGGGCGCAACAGTGGTGCAAGGTTCGGTATATCGATGAAGATAGATATATGCCCAGGAACCTGGATCATTATTTTCACAGCCGGTATACCAATGCGTTGCAGGACCTGACGATTGTTATCGATAAAGCATCAGCTCCTCAAAACAGGAATGACGGATTGCTGGCAGCGGCAAAAATCTGGAGGGTTCTGATTTTTCATTATCTGACCGATTTGTGGGGGGATGTGCCTTATACCGAAGCCAACCAGGGGTTACAACCGGGTGGAACGATTGCTCCTGTTTATGATACACAGGAAAGTATCTATAAGGCTCTCATTGCCGAGCTTGAAGAAGCGAATGACCTACTGACCTCATCTGTTTTGAATTTTGGCAACGGAGATTTGCTCTTTGGGGGGGATCCCATGGCGTGGAAGAAATTTGGAAATTCTCTGCAATTGCGCATTCTGAACCGTGTAGCCGGCACACCCTGGTCGTTCACCTATGATATGGCCGGTGGATCACAGGTGACAACCAATGCAGGGGCTGCAGCCTGGGGTGAAGCCGATGCCAAAATGGGTAATATCCTGGCGAATCCTTCCAACTATCCGGTTTTTACCAGCAACGATGATAATGTTCAGTTGAGTTATCCCGGATTACCTTACCGTAATCCGATATTCAATGCATTGTTTTTACGTACGGATCAGGGGATCAGCCAGACTATGGTTGACTTCCTGAATGACAGGGATGATCCGAGAGTCCATATCTATGCCCAGCCTATTCCTAAAAGCCTGATAGCAGGTGGTGAACCTGTATATAACGGACACCAGAACGGACTGGCTCATGGCGCAGCAGAGTTCCACAATATTTCCCTTTTGGGAACAGCCATTGGGTACAATGAAAATGCTCCCCTTTATGTGCTTTGCCTGGATGAAGTAGAATTTATACAGGCAGAATTTTATATGCGCAAGGGCGATGAAAACAAAGCAAAACAACATTACGAAGCTGGCATTAAAGCCAGTATGGACCGGTGGGGTTGTTTCGATGGAAGTACCGTTTCTCCATCTACAAAGAAGGATGGAGTACTGCCTTTTACCTATGCTGTGGATCATGCAGCTTACTTAACCCATCCTTTGGTCTCCTGGGGAGGCAATACGGGTGAGAAATTCCGGAAAATACTGGAACAGAAATGGGCTGCCATGTTCGGGCAGGGAGCCCAGGCCTGGACGGAGGTACGTCGCACCGGATTCCCGGCACGTATTTTTGAATATGAACTGGAAGGAACCTATTACCCGGACCTGGGAATGCCGGTCCGGTTAACCTATTCAACTGCGGAAGCTATCCTTAACAAAGCCAATCTGAAAGCAGCTAAAGAACGGCAGCATGTGCAGGATATAAACGAAGGCTTGTTCAGCCCCGATGGGACAAAAAGCCAGGTATGGTGGAACACAAGGAAAAATCCAGTTCCTACAGAAACGGACCCACCTTCTGCAGACATGCAATAACAACAAACAGGATTACAAAAAAAGTCCGTTGGATTGCCAACGGACTTTTTTTATCCGTATGTTTATATCAAAATTTTTAGTTTCCCTAAACATTGTATTAATTTTGATCGTTTTAAAAATATTATGAATATGAAATCATTAGTTACATTAATTGCAGGAATCATCGTGTTGATGACTTCGATTCATTGTCCCGGTCAGAATTACCGGAAGGTCATTCATGCTTTCATTGATGAATACTATATGGAAAAGACAATTTTTGGAATATCGGATAACTATCAGAACATAAAAGGTTCTCCTTATCTTTCCGACCGTTTCATTACTGGGGTCATTACAATGAAAGACGGGAATGTCTATGAGGGGCCCCTGCGATACAATTGTTACGCGGATCAGTTGGAATTCAAAACAGAGGAAGGGGAAGTGTACGCAATAGCAAAACCTGAAATAATAAAAAAAGTTACCATAGAAAAGGATTCATTTCTTTATGTTCCGGATCAGAAGGATCCCGGTAAGGGGAACTTCTACCAGGTAGTCACTGAGGGGGAATATTCCCTGCTGATGAAACACCGTACGATCCTGAAAGACGCGGAACCGGCCAGGGCCTATGCGGAAGCCACTCCTGCTCAATTTGTCAGGAAAGATGTGGAATATCTCCTGTACCATGAGCAAACAGGCCTGGTTCCCGTCAGAAGCAAAAGAGATTTAAACAATTTTGCGGAAACCATTGATGAATCATTGAAATCCTTTGTTAAGAAAAGAAAAATTAAAACCAATGACAAGGAGGATATGGTTCAAATTACAGAATATCTGAATGCAGCTGTAAAATAAAGATGGATCCCTTGTTCCATTTAGCCCTAACTACCTTTCGGTTGCCCCGCCATTTCGGGGAAGAGTGAAATGAATCAATAGTATAAGATTTTATTTTTGTCGAATAAAATCGACACAAATGGATCTATTATTTGGTTTTTTGTATTAGTCAACTTGATGGAAGCCTGTTCTGTTCCATAAAAAAGTTTATGTTTTCCTTTTTTTCTTTTTGGCTGCCGGGAACAGAACATTGTTCAGGATCAGCCGGTACCCGGGTGAATTGGGGTATAGATTTAAATCGGTAGGCGGATCGCCTACAAGGTGACGGTAATCTTCCGGATCATGTCCTCCGTAGAAGGTAAAGAATCCTTTGCCCCGTTCGCCATGGATATACCGTGCTTCATGGGCAGCCTCATTCTCCCCCATGATCAGCACATTGGATTTCACCAGGTTTTTATTGAAGGCGGTCGTCTGCCCCATAAATCCCCGGATGATCCGGGTGTGATTCTGACATAACATGGTAGGGATGGGATCCCATTTGGCAGAAAATTCAAAGAGCGTAAAAAAATCACTCTCCTGGCCAACCTTACGGGTCTGGGTAACATCAATATCGGAGAATTCGTATTCATAGGGACTTTCAACCAGCGTAAAACCGGTAAAGGCGAATGTTTGTTCGTAATCCAGTTTTTCATTCATGTCGGGATCGATGGGATCTCCGTCAAACATCGGGGCACAGATATCCACATTATCTGCAGCAAGCGCAATATCATAGGTGTCGGTAGCGGCACACATGGCAAAGAGGAAGCCTCCATTCAGGACGTAGTTTTTTATTTCACGGCAAATGACATATTTCATTTCGGATACTTTCAGGAATCCCAGTTTTTGAGCCAGGTCGGTATTGATTTTTACATCCTCCTGGTACCAGGGTGCTGCCTGGTAGGTACTCCAGAACTTCCCAAACTGACCGGTAAAGTCTTCATGGTGCAGATGAAGCCAGTCATATTCGGGTAACTTGCCTGCCAGTATCTCTTCATCATAGATGATATCGTATGGAATTTCTGCATAGGTAAGAACCAGGGTAACGGCGTCGTCCCAGGGCTGTTTATTGGGGGGTGAGTAAACAGCAACCTTCGGGGCTTTGTTCATGCTGACTGCATCCTGGTTTTTATCGGGTTCGGCAATGGTTTGTAACAAGGCGGATGCCTGGGCATCGGATATGACCTCGAAGGAGACTCCCCGGATGATGCATTCATTTTCAAAGTCCGGACGGTGCTGCATCAAAAAGCTTCCCCCACGGTAGTTTAACAACCACTTAACTTCCATTCCCTGCTCCAGGACCCAATAGGTGATTCCGTATGACTTCAGATGGTTTTTCTGGATTTCATCCATGGGGATCAACAACTGGACACCCCGTGAGGGCAGAAAAGAAACAATGCATAAAAGAATGACTATAATTTTGTATTTCATCTGTTTTAGTTTTTTTCACAGGGTATCCCGGTATTATTCACCGTGTTTCACAGCGTAGTTTTTTTACTGTGTACCTCTGTTCATCCGCTGAGTTCCATTGTGAAACATTCCGTTCACGTATCTTTTTTAAAAAGGTGCTCTGGAGGAACCTTCTTCCTGGTGGTCCATGTTTTCATTTTCGGAAAGACTGGCATGCATGGTTTCATCGTTATTCATTTTGGAACTGAACGTTTTTCCTAAGATCCCTTCCTCATCGGATAAGATTGCATCCATATCGGTAAATTTTGCCAGGTTTTTGCGGAACGAGAGAAAAACTTCTCCGGTGGTTCCATTCCGGTGTTTGGCAATAATGATCTCAGCTACGCCAATTAATGAATTTCCCGATTCATCTTCTGTAATTTTATAATATTCGGGACGATGGATAAAGGTAACGATATCGGCATCCTGTTCGATCGCTCCTGATTCACGCAGGTCGGACAGCTGGGGTCTTTTTCCTTCGCGTGATTCCACCGAACGGTTCAATTGCGATAAGGCTATGATGGGCACATCCAGTTCTTTGGCTATGGCCTTTAAAGACCGGGAGATATTGCTGACCTCCTGTTCACGGCTTGCCCTGATATCGACCCCTGCCGTCATAAGCTGCAGGTAATCGACAATAATGACCTGTATGTCGTGCTGTATCTTTAACCGGCGGCATTTAGCCCGAAGTTCAAATATGGAGAGGGCGGGGGTGTCATCAATGAATATGGGAGCCTGGTCAAGCTGGCTTATTTTTCTGTGCAGGTGTTCCCATTCCCAATCTTCGAGGCGTCCGTTTTTGATCTTTTGGGAAGGCAGTTCGGTCTCGGAAGAGATGAGCCTGTTTATAAGCTGGACAGATGACATCTCGAGTGAAAAAATAGCTACTGACCGGTTGTGTTCAACAGCCATGTTCCGGGCCATGGAGAGCACAAAGGCTGTTTTCCCCATCGAAGGCCTGCCTGCAATGATGATAAGATCGGTTTTCTGCCATCCCGAAGTGATTCTGTCCAGGGCTGTAAATCCCGATGGAATACCGCTCAATCCGTCTTTACGGTGCCTGGCCATTTCAATCTGGTCGATGGCTTCTTTCAGGATCGGCCGGATCGGCCGGGTTTCTTTTTTAATATTGCCCTCAGCCACTTTAAAAAGAGCCGTCTCCGAAAAATCAATAAGATCATCCACATCGATGGTTTCATCGAACGATTTTGCCTGGATCTCCGATGAAACGCGGATGAGTTCCCGTTGAATGTATTTCTGTGCAATGATCCGGGAGTGAAATTCAATATGGGCAGCCGATGCAACCCTCCTTGTGAGTTGGGTGATATAGGCTGCTCCTCCTATCTCTTCCAGTTGTTTCCGGTTCTTTAGCTCCTGGGTAACCATCAGAAGATCAACCGGTTTCTCATGAGTGGAGAGATGCTTGATGGCTTCAAAAATCTTCTGGTGCTCTTCTTTATAAAAACTGGCAGTATCAATAATATCCGCTACAGTGACATAGGCATCCCGTTCCAGCATAAGCGCTCCAAGAACCGCTTCTTCAACTTCCAGAGCTTGCGGTGGTAATTTCCCGTATTGAGCGTTTATCTCTTCAAGAGAAATCCTGGATGTCCTGGTTTTTTTGGTCTCTGCCATTTTTATGATTTTTCATGTTTTTCCCGGATGGGTCTTTTAAGGTATAAATGTCTGAACAAAATCCCAAATACAATAGTATAAAAACAATAAGGTTTACAATAATTTTTAACCTGATTTATCCACAAATGTTAATTAGTTTTTTCAAGCCCGTCTTCAATGATCTCTGACAGTATCTGCGTAAGGGATCCTCCCATGGTTTTTATCTGCTGAGGGATAAAACTGGTTTCCGTCATGCCGGGAGTTGTGTTTATTTCAAGGAAATAAAAATCTTTTCCCCGGAGGATGTAATCGACTCTGACAATTCCCGAGCAGTTGCAGAGATCGTAGATCCTGGAACTGAGTTCCTGGCATTCTTTAAACTGAATTTCAGGCAGCCTGGCCGGTGTAATTTCTTCGGTTGCACCCACGGTGTATTTTGCTTCGAAGTCAAAAAATTCATTCTTTGGCCGCACTTCGGTAACCGGAAATATGTATTCTTTGTTCCGGAGTTTTACCAAACCACAGGTATATTCTGTTCCTTCAATGAATTCTTCAATTATCACCTCATCGCTTTCTTCGAAGGCTTTCCGTATCGCAGGTCCGATGCGGGCCTCTTCGGCCACTTTTGTGATTCCGAAGCTGGAGCCTCCGGCATTGGGTTTTACAAATACCGGAAGCGAAAGGGTTCGAACGATCTCCTCCGGATCAATTTTGTCCCTTTGTCCGATCTTCAGGGACCGGGCGACAGGAATCTTAAAATTTTTCAGGTAATGATTGCAATACCATTTGTTAAATGTCAGGGAGGATGATTGTACATTGCAGGTTGAGTAGGGTATCCGGAGCAAATCAAAATATCCCTGAAGGATCCCATCTTCTCCGGGCGTTCCATGAATGGTTATATAGGCATAATCAAAAATTATCTTTTCTCCCTGAAGGGTAAAACTGAAATCGGATTTTTCAATACCGGCCATTTTTTCTTCTCCTTTCATTACGAACCAGTCTTTTCCTTCAATCCAAACCAGCCATGGCGTGAATTTACCGGGATCCAATGCGTTTAGAATATTCTTTCCGCTTTTTGAAGAAATAACGATTTCCGAGGAGTTGCCTCCTGCCACTACTGCTATATTGGGTTTCATAATCGTATGGATTAAATTTAATACCACCTTCTTTGATGGTGGATTATTTATTAACCGCAATGTTCGCAAAGAATGCGCTAAGTCCGCAGAGAGATTAATCCACAGGGAAAATCTTTGTTTCCTTTGCGGAAGCGTTGCGTCCTTTGCGGTTACATGATTTTTTCAAACAACGTAGTCAGCCATGTGGCTGACAGCGGGTTGACTTCATCCTTTTTTTTATAACCGCAATGTTCGCAAAGAATGCGCTAAGTCCGCAGAGAGATTAATCCACAGGGAAAATCTTTGTTTCCTTTGCGGAAGCGTTGCGTCCTTTGCGGTTACATGATTTTTTCAAACAACGTAGTCAGCCACATGGCTGACAGGGGTGTGTCCCACTCCTCACACAATTCGCTTATCGGTGTGCAATATAGTTTCTCCATTTTTCGATCACGGAGAACATATCTTCCGGTAACTCCGAATCGAAGACCATTTTTTCCCCTGTTGCCGGATGGGTAAACCCCAGCGTTTTTGCATGCAGGGCCTGACGGGGAATGATTTTAAAACAGTTGCGTACAAACTGATTGTATTTGGTGAATGTTGTTCCCCAAAGGATCTGGTCTCCCCCGTAACTGGCATCATTAAAAACAGGATGTCCGATGTATTTCATGTGTACCCTGATCTGATGTGTTCTGCCTGTTTCAAGCCGGCATTCCACGAGGGTAACATACCCCAGTTCTTCCACGATTTGATAATGGGTTATGGCAATTTTGCCCTGTTCTCCTTCGGGAAAAACTTTAAAGATCTGTCTGTTTGAAGGGTTCCGTCCTATGTTTCCGGTTATGGTTCCTGATTTTTCTTTCAGGATTCCCCAAACCAGGGCCTGATACTTCCGCTCTGTTGTTTTGCGGTAAAACTGGGATGCCAGTTTATTTTTTGCCTGTTCGGTTTTTGCAATAACCAATAATCCCGATGTGTCTTTATCAATGCGATGGACCAATCCCGGTCTGGGATCTTCCGAATGAAATAGGGGCAACTCTTTATAATAAAAAGCGAGGGCGTTGACCAGGGTGCCTGTATAATTCCCGTGTCCCGGATGAACAACGAGTCCGGGCTGTTTATTGATCACCACAAGGTGTTCATCTTCATAGAGAACGGTAAGGGGAATTTCTTCAGGGATTATTTCTGTTTCCCTGAGGGGAAAATCAAGGAAAATCTGAATGTCATCCCCGGGTTTTACTTTGTAATTTGGTTTGACCGGTATTTTATTTACCCGGATGTTCCCTGCATCGGCAGCGGCCTGAATCTTACTCCGGGAAGCATTCTCAAGGCGATTGGAAAGGTACTTGTCAATGCGCAGGAGCGATTGTCCCGGATCTACTTTCAAATGGTAATGTTCCCATTCTCTTTTATCATCCGGTTTGTCAACATGAACATTTTTTTCCTGCATCACAGAAAGGGTATTTAATATAGTATAGAAACCCACGTCCTATGGGCGTGATAATGTATTTTTTGCTTTGTTTGTATATGAATGGTGTCGTTAGTCGGGAGACCGAAGACGGAAGTCAGAAGCAAGAAACATTTCGGACTTCGGACTTCGGACTTCGGACGAAAAGGTTTATACCCTGATGTATTGGTTTTCAAAATTCTACGGTTTAAATTTAACATTACCTTCCTTAATGGTGGTTTCTTTAATTTTCAATGGCGTTAAGGATTTTTTCTTCATCCATGGTTACCCATATATCAACCGATGTGCCCAGTTCTGTATCCGGAGACAGACGGGGACTTGGACGTTGTTTCCATATCCGGGCATGCAGTGAATCTTGCGGACTGGCAACGGAAGCATCGTACATGATCACTCCCATATTGAGCATTGCATCGGTAAGGATCAGTTTGGCATCTTCCCTGCTGAGGCCAATCAGATCCGGCACGGCTGTTTTCTCAGAGCTTGCAACTCTTCCTATTTCCAGGTCAATCCGGGAGCCTTTTTCCAGGATTGTTCCCTCGAAGATCTCTAAAGAGTCATGAAAGACACGTAGAACCAGGTCGTTGTATTCTGAAGGTTTATAGCGGATGTTTCCGGGAATTAATCCCCGGTTTTCAATGAGAACCTGAGCCTGCCTGAAAGATATATCGCGTAACTTCGGTAATGAAACCTGTTCAGGTGCTCTTGCATTCATCGTCAGCAAGAGGGTCCGCCCCTCTTTTACTTTAAAACCAGGTTCGGGGATCTGGTCAATCACACTGCCCGGATGTTGGGAAGGTATATGCGCTGAATCAATAATCCGGTAATGCAGTTTCATTGCTTTTGTTTTTTTCTGAACCTCTCTTTCTGTTTTATTAATCAGATCAGGCACCGGAAATTTTTGTCCATGATGGGTATAGATCCTTAGTCCGATCATGGTTGCAGTGACCAGCAGTATGATCACAGCTACTGCAGCAATGATCTGCAAAAGAAAAACCCGGCTCAGAAGAAATTTTTTCAGACTCATAATTCTTGTATAAAAAACAAAAATAAATTAAAAATAGTATCAGAAAGATATATTTATGTGTTTTTCCCTTTTTTATCAGGGGAGAATCTGAACCTGAGAATCCGGGTTAGTAGGTTTCCAGGGTATTGTAGAGTGTATCCCGTAAAACGGGTTGCATTTTTTCGTCTTTGATCATTTGGATCAGTTCCTGGGTTGAAGCATTGGGATTTTGTTCTCCGGAGCCTGCCATCGCATAGATTTTTGTCGTGTCCCGGATGGTTCCATCCAGATCGTCAACACCAAACGAAAGCGATAACCGGGCTGCCTTCTTTCCGATCATGGGCCAGTAGGCTTTCAGATGGGGAATGTTGTCAAGAAAGATACGGGCTACGGCATAGTTTTTTAAATCTTCGATAAGGGACGTTTCCCGGATGTGTGAATAGCGGTTGTTGCCTTTTATAAATTTTAAAGGGATGAATGCCTGGAATCCCTGGGTTCGATCCTGAAGTTCCCGCAGTAAGTTCATATGCGCGATCCGCTGTTCATAGGTTTCCTTCAGGCCGTATAAAATCGTGGCATTGGTTGGAATTTTGTTTTTATGGGCTTCTTCGTGTATTTTCAGCCATTTCGAAGAGGAGGTTTTATCGGGGCATATTTCAGCACGCAGTGTTTTATCGAATATCTCGGCGCCACCTCCCGGCATCGAATTGAGGCCAGATTTTTTCAAAAGCCGGAGTCCCTGAGAAAAATCCATGCCTGCTTTTTGGCACATCTGGTCTATCTCAACGGCTGTAAATGCTTTAATATGCAGCTTAGGGGCTGCTCGTCTGATGGATTTCAACAGGTCGACATAAAAATGGATATCCCGGTCGGGATGAACCCCTCCTACAATATGTACTTCCGAAACCCCTTCTTTGCAGTGGGCTTTTACCATTTCTACCATTTCATCGATGCTGTATTCCCAGGCTCCCTTTTGCCCGGCATTTCTGCGAAAAGAACAAAACCGGCAATGATTGATGCAGATATTGGATGGTTCAATATGAAAGTTCTTGTTAAAAAATACGTTCTTCCCGTTGATTTTTTCCCTGATGACGGTTGCCAGCATACCCAGAAAAGCCAGATTGTCACATCTGTATAGTTTCAGCCCCTCTTCGGGAGAGATCCTTTCCCCTTCAAGGACCTTTTTGCTGATAGTGCGTATTTCCGGAGTTCCCTTCAGTTGCGTGATCAGGCCCGGAATGTATTCCTTCATATGCCGGTTTCTGCGGTTGATGTGTATAAACACAAAAAGGCAAAGAATCTGTTCTTTACCTTTCTAACAACGTAGCTGATAAATACTTATTTCTTATGTTTCGGTTCGTCCGAAACCGTCAGTTTTTTTCTTCCTTTGGAACGCCTTGCTTTTACAATTTTTCTTCCGTTCGCTGTAGACATCCTTTCCCTGAAGCCGTGTTTGTTTTTTCTTTTCCTGTTCGATGGTTGAAATGTTCGTTTCATCCGTATAAAATTTTCTGGTCTGTACTGGTTCCTGAATTTCGGAATGCAAAAATAGCCCTTTTTTTGATTCTTCCAAAACTATCCGGTATTTAGCCAAATTATTTTACTGTGCCGGGGTGGGTTACCAGTCTGTCCTCCGAAGGAGAATCTGCCGACAGGCAGGCATGAGTCCCTTTTAACAAATTATTAACAAATAATACGAACAAATAACAAGATATTTAATTTTACATGTGTATTTTTGTTTGTTGAATGGTTTCTGAATTTTAATAATTAAAAAACAACAAACATGAAGCATTTACTGCAGGTATGTATGATCCTGTTATTCGTTTCAGGAGCATGTGTGGCACAGGTAAAGCCAAAAATTGTTTTTGATCAACTGCAACATAATTTCGGGACTTTTAAGGAGGAGGCCGGTCAACAGACCGCGACCTTTGAGTTTACCAACAAAGGAGAGGTTCCTTTAATCCTGAACAATGTACGGGCATCCTGCGGGTGTACAACACCTAAATGGACCCGTGAGCCGGTAGCTCCGGGGACGAAAGGAACCATACAGGTCAGTTACAATCCGAAAAACAGACCGGGTAGTTTTCAAAAATCGATTACCGTTCAATCCAATGCAGAAACTCCGGTAGTACGACTCACTGTTTCAGGTGTCGTGGAACCTCGTGAAAGAACGCTGGCTGAACTTTATCCAAGAAAAATCGGTAACCTGAGGGTTAAATTGAGCACCCTATCGTTCTCCAGCATAAAAAGCAATGAAACTGAAACAAGGTCACTGGAACTGGTAAACGATACCAATGAACCGGTAACAGTTGATATCAATCGTGTTCCTGAACATATTCAGGCCGAACTGTCTGAAAAGGTAGTTCCTCCAAACGGGAAAACGATCCTGAAAGTGACCTACAATGCCAAAGCAAAAAACACATTTGGTTATGTTGCTGACAGGATCTATTTAACGATGAACGGATCAGATGACTACCGGAATTCCATTGGGATCAGTGCCACCATTGTTGAGGATTTTTCTGCATTGACAGAGGAGGAACTGGCCAATGCCCCTGTTGCAGAATTCAATTCAACCACACATGATTTTGGAACCATACGTCAGGGAGAAAAATTGGATTATTCCTTTGAATTAACCAATAGCGGCAAAGGGGATCTGATCATCCGCAACATTCGTGCATCCTGTGGATGCACTGTGGTTACTCCGTCCAAGAAGGTAATTTCCCCGGGCGAGAGTATTCCGGTTAAGGTAGAATTTGATTCCAGAGGCAGAAGAGGCCGTCAGAGCAAAACCATAACCATTATTACCAACGATCCGAAAAAACCCACGAATGTACTGCGGATCGCTTCTAATGTGGAAACAGATAGTTAAAAAAACAGATACAGGACCGTTAAGTGCCTTTGCTGATTTCCAAAGGCACTTTTTTTTGGCATTTATTTTTTATAGTTGTACT
>Ga0307422_1000436_pt1 | contig 23705 bp, 18 predicted proteins | sample SalMarWE160290MG_FD_202153 | JGI IMG/M metagenome (GOLD analysis project Ga0307422, IMG submission 202153) | Salt marsh sediment microbial communities from the Plum Island Ecosystem LTER, Massachusetts, United States - WE1602-90 | ecosystem: Environmental > Aquatic > Marine > Intertidal zone >...
GATTTTTCGGGATACTCATATACCCCTAATTTATTGATTATTTTTATATGTTTCAAGTGCATACCCCAGTTAAATTATATATAGATTGTATAATGAACTCAATTATAAAATATCTGGATGTTCTAGTTATCTATTTTATTTTATATTTGTACGCCTGATTAAATATTTCAATATACCCTAAGTAAATTCCTATTAGGAATATGCGATGAATTAAAGGATAATTTGAACCTAACTAAATATAAATAATCGATGAAAATCTTAGTCTGTATCAGTAATGTACCTGATACAACCACCAAAGTTAAATTTATTGATAGCAATACAAAACTCGACGAGACTGGTATTCAGTGGGTTATAAATCCATGGGATGAATTATCGCTTACCCGTGCTTTAGAGTTGAAAGACGATACCTCAAACGGAATCCAATCAGTCACTGTTGCACATGTCGGTGGGGCCGGATCGGAACCCACCATCCGGAAAGCACTTGCTATTGGTGCCGATAACGCCATCCGTATTAATGCAGAACCTGGTGATGCCTATTTCGTGGCCGCACAACTTTCAGAAGCAATAAAAAGTGAACCATTCGATATCGTCTTTTGCGGCATAGAATCAAGCGACCACAACGGTTCAACAGTTGGAGGTATGTTAGCCGAATTTTTGGGCTGGCCCTCCATATCGGCTGTTTCATCAGTACAGTTAAAAGATGGACAGGCAGTAATTAACCGTGAAATTGATGGCGGAAAAGAAACGGTAACTGTTCCCACTCCGTTTGTTGCTATAGTCCAGAAAGGTATAGCCAAAGAACCCCGTATTGCTGCAATGCGTGGTATTATGATGGCCCGTTCAAAACCAATAAAGGTTATCGAACCAAACAGTGTCGAACCGCTTACCGAACTTGTTGGTTATGAATTACCACAGCCCCGGGCAGCTTGTAAATTTGTCGATCCCGATAATGCAAAACAGCTAATCGATCTGCTGAAGAACGAAGCTAAAGTAATCTGATTTCCAAATCATCAAATTATAACATTCATTATGTCAATACTAGTATATACCGAAAATTGGGACGGAAAATTCAAGAAAACCTCATTTGAATTAGTTTCATATGCCACAAAACTTGCTGAAATTTTAAATACCACTGCAACAGTTTTATCGATAGGACAAGTTGACCCGGTTGAGTTAGAAAAACTTGGTAAATATGGTGCGAAAAAAGTAATCAATGCTACCAATGAAAATTTCAAAATTCTCGACAACCAGGTCTATACAAATGCTATTGCAGAAGTTGCCGATAAAGAAGGAGCCGAGGTAATTATCTTGTCGAACAACAATACTGGCAAAGCATTAGCTCCAAGATTATCTGTTAAACTTAAAGCCGGAATCGGATCAGGAGTCAGTAAACTCCCAATTAGTACGAAACCATTTATAGTTTATAAAAAAGCATATTCTGGGAATGCATTCGCAACTATCCAAATCAAATCAGAGAAAAAAATCCTTACGCTGGCACAAAATTCTTTTGAGCCGATTGCAACATCAAGCGCTATCGATATCGAAAATCTTTCACTTCAGATCGATGGATCGGTAATCAAAACAAAAGTACTGGAGGTAAAGAAACAAACCGGTAAAGTATTACTAACCGATGCTGAAGTTGTTGTTTCGGGAGGACGTGGAATGAAATCGCCCGACAACTGGAGTCCACTGGTTGAGTTTGCCGAATTGCTTGGAGCTGCAACTGCATGCTCACGTCCTGTATCGGACGAAGGCTGGAGGCCTAATGAGGAACATACAGGACAAACCGGAAAAATCATTGCCCCAAATCTTTACATAGCAATAGGCATCTCGGGGGCAACCCAGCATCTCGCCGGAATAAGTTCATCAAAATACATTGTTGCTATCAATACCGATAAAGATGCCCCGATATTCGAAGCTGCAAATTATGGAATTGTTGGTGATGCCTTAAAAGTATTACCAGAATTAATCAGTGCGGTTAAGGAAATTAAATCGTAAGAGATTCATAATCATTATAACTAAAATTTCAACTTTTGGCCTATCATTAACATAGTGTAATTATGATCAAGCAAGGAATTTTTGTGTTGTTACTTATTGCGGCAATTTACTTCTTTTATATAAATGTAAAAAAAATCGTTGGCAATATTCACCTGGGAAGAGATCTCAAAATTAATGACAATAGGAGAAAACGCTGGTGGCTGATGTTCAGAGTTGCCATTGGTCAGTCGAAAATGACAGTTCGACCGGTATCTGGAATAATGCACATCCTGGTATATGTCGGTTTTATAATTGTTAATATTGAAATGCTTGAAATATTAATTGACGGTATATTTGGCACCCACAGGTTATTTGCTTTTATTGGTAAGTATTACTATGTTCTGGGTTCAATTTTTGAGTTTTTTGCTTTTGCTGTTTTATTCGGCTGTCTGATTTTTCTTATCAGGAGAAATATACTCAGGTTAAAACGTTTCTGGAGTAAGGAAATGACTTCATGGCCAAGAACCGATGCTAACATTATCCTTATTACAGAAATATTATTAATGAGTGCTGTATTAACAATGAATGCAACAGATGGAATACTACAGATCCGTCATGAAGTCCATTATGCTTTTGTCGGGAGTTTTCCAATCAGTTCAATCTTACAACCATTGTTCATTAATTTCTCCACTAATACATTAGTATTTATTGAACGCTTTTGCTGGTGGTTTCACATTGTAGGGGTATTTGCATTTTTGAATTATATTCCCTATTCAAAACACTTTCATGTTTTCCTCGCATTTCCTAATGTGTATTATTCGAAACTCCGACCGAAAGGTGAAATTGAAAATATGCCTTCAATAACCCGGGAAGTTAAGCTAATGATTGATCCAAATGCGATTGTCCCTGCCCCTGAAGAAACCGCTGAACAATTTCCATTTGGAGTTAAAGATATTAAAGATCTTACGTGGAAAAACATTATGGACGCATACACTTGCACCGAATGTGGAAGATGTACTTCCAGTTGTCCGGCCAATATAACCGGTAAAAAACTTTCTCCGCGAAAAATATTAATGGACATACGTGATCATGCCGAAATTGTAGGCAAGGATAAAGCAAAGAAAAAAGAAAAATTAGATGACGGAAAATCTTTATTCGATTATATCACTACCGAAGAATTATGGGCATGTACGACTTGTAATGCATGCACACAAGAGTGCCCTGTTAATATTGATCATGTTTCGATTATACTCAACATGCGCCGCTATTTAGTTATGGAACAAGCTGCAAGTCCGGGCGAATTAAACTCCATTTTTACAAATATTGAAAACAATGGTGCTCCCTGGCAATTTTCACACGAAGACAGGTTACTCTGGGCCAATAATTTAGAAATGAACATAAAATAATCTTACAAGCCAATTTACAAATTATGGGAAAAAAGAAAGTTGAAATACCATTGATGGCAAAGCTGGCAGCAGAAGGAAAAAGTCCGGAATACTTATTTTGGGTTGGTTGTGCAGGGGCATTCGATGACAGGTATAAAAAAGTAGCTGGTGCTTTCGCTAAAATATTGACTCATTTAAATACCGATTTTGCAGTCTTAGGCACTGAAGAAAGCTGTACCGGCGATCCGGCAAGGAGAGCCGGTAATGAAATGCTATTTCAGATGCAGGCATTAAACAATATTGAGATCCTGAATGGCTATGGGATTAAGAAGATTCTAACCATTTGCCCACATTGTTTCAACATTTTTAAAAACGAATATCCTCAATTGGGAGGAGATTACGAGGTTTTTCATTATACACAATTTTTAAAAAAGCAAATTGATTCGGGAAAATTAATAATATCTTCCAATCTGTTGAAGGATAAGAAAATTACATACCACGATCCATGCTATCTGGGTAGGGGTAATGGTATTTATGATCCTCCACGCGATATTCTTAATGCAATTCCTTCCATTAAAGTTGAAATGAAAAGGAATAAGAGCGAAGCTTTGTGTTGTGGTGCAGGTGGCGGACAAATGTTTAAGGAGGCTGAGAAAGGAAATAAAGAAATTTTCATTGAAAGAACCGAAGATGCGCTGAAAACCAAAGCTGAAATTATAGCTACTGCCTGTCCGTTCTGCATGACCATGATGACTGACGGATTGAAATATAAGAATAAGGAAAACGAAATTAAAAACTACGATCTGGCTGAATTAATAGTACAGGCACTTGATATATAGAAAACTATAATCCTAATTATAAATCACAACAAAAATGGAAAACAGAAAAGTTTTAAAAAGCGGTGAATTCCTGGTTGAAGAAATAGAATCAAAAGATGTATTTATACCTGAAGAGTTCAATGAGGAACAGAGGATGATAGCCCAGACCTGCCGCGATTTTCTTGAAACCGAAGTCTATCCAAACGTAGACAAAGTCGATAAGCAGGACAGAGAACTGATGAAATCGATGTTAAAAAAATCGGGTGATTTAGGCCTGATGGGTATTTCAGTACCTGAAGAATATGGTGGATTCGGACAATCGTTTGTTACTCAAATGCTCGCTGCCGAGACTATTGGTGCGGGTTATTCATTTTCGGTTGCCTTTATGGCTCACAGTGGAATCGGAACACTCCCTATTATGTATTATGGCAGCGGTGAACAACGTTTGAAATATGTTACAAAGCTGGCAACAGGTGAAATACTGGGTGCATACTGTTTAACTGAGCCTGGTGCAGGAAGTGACGCAAATTCAGGTAAAACGAATGCAAAACTTTCTGAAGATGGTAAACACTATATTCTTAATGGCCAGAAGATGTGGATCACCAATGCCGGTTTTGCCGATTTACATACAGTATTCGCCAAAATTGATAATGACAGGGTGCTAAGCGCATTCATCGTAGAATCGAATTCTCCCGGTATTGTTATCAATCCCGACGAACATAAAATGGGGATCAAGGGATCGTCAACAGCTCAGATATTCTATAATGATGTAAAGGTACCTGTCGAAAATTTACTCGGCCTTCGCGGGAAGGGATTCAGGATTGCCTTGAGCATTCTGCATATGGGCAGAATAAAGCTTGGCGCCAATGTGCTGGGCGCTGCTAAAAAAGCAGTAAACGATTCGGTACAATATGCAAACGAAAGAAAACAGTTCAATGTTCTTATCTCCAGCTTTGGTACAATAAAGCATAAACTTGCCGAGCAGGTTATTAAAATATTTGCTGCTGAATCGGCCAACTACAGGGTCAGTAAGGATATCGACGACCTAATGGTAAAATATAAAACTGAAGGTTGCGACCAGGGAAAAGCCGCTATCGATGCCATCAGCCATTATGCTGTTGAAGCCGCTATTCTCAAAGTATACAGCTCCGAAATGCTCGATTTTATTGTTGATGAGGCAGTACAAATCCATGGAGGTATGGGCTATTCGGCCGAAATGGCTGTTGAAACGGCCTATCGCGATTCCAGAATTAATAGAATATTTGAAGGTACAAACGAAATCAACACACTTTTGGTAGTTGATACAGCTATGAAAAGAGCCATGAAGGGAGATTTCGATCTCTTTGGACAGGCTGAAAAACTTTATGCTGCGCTCGATAAAATTTCCGATGGAAAAACAACTAACGAAGATTACTACCAGGAAAAGCTGAGATATATTAAAAATTTTAAGAAAATTAATCTCCTTCTGATTCGCGGAGCATCAAAAACTTACGAAAAGGCTCTTATTCATGAGCAGGAAGTTTTAAATAATATTGCTGTTATAATCATGGAAATCTATATTGCAGAAGCCTCTGCTCTAAGGGTTCAGAAGTTGGAAAGTATGCGGGGTGAGGCAGGTGTATCGTTGTATAAGGACATTTTGGATGTTCTAGTATACGATTCGGCTGAAAAAGTAAGAAAATCAGCTCTGGATGCCATTTATTCCTTTGCTTCACCTGCTGAAGCTGCAAAACTTGTTAAAGCTGTAGATGTTCTATCGGCAATTGCCGGGGTCAATGTTAAGGATGCCAGAAGGAGAATTGCAGACAAATTGATCGAAGATAATAGCTATAAATATTAATCTTCTCAGTAGATATAGCATGTAAGATTAAATACTCCAATAATAAAAAACCCGCTTAATAGCGGGTTTTTTATTATGCTTGTGCAGTAGGTCCACCAAAGTTAAGAGGAATATGAGGAATCCCCCCCCCTTCAATATCTTTTATCGGGCCATGTGCCGACTCAAATTTTGCCAAATTATCTTTAAGTGCAAGAAGAAGCCGTTTGGCATGCTCAGGTGTAAGAATAATCCTTGACTGAACATTAGCTTTAGGCATACCCGGCATTATACGAACAAAATCAATAACAAATTCTGAAGATGAATGCGTGATAACAGCCAGATTGGAATAGGTGCCTTGCGCAATCTCTTCTTTCAGCTCTATGCTGATCTGATTTTTATTTTCCTTTTTTTCTTCCATAGCAATTAAGAAGGTTAATTTATATCCTTGCTTCTTCGATTTCTTCTTTCGGTTGAGTCAAATCTTCGTATTCTTCTTTTGAACCAACAATAATATTATCATAAATACGAGCACCGGTACCTGCAGGTATCAAATGTCCGACAATAACATTTTCTTTCAGGCCTTCAAGTTCATCGATCTTTCCAAAAATAGCGGCTTCATTTAGTACCTTGGTAGTCTCCTGGAAGGAAGCTGCCGACATGAAACTTTGTGTCTGAAGTGCTGCCTTGGTAATACCCTGAAGTATTTGTTCAGATGTTGCCGGTACAGCATCGCGTGCATCAATGATCTTCATATCCTTCCGTTTGAGCATGGAGTTTTCGTCGCGCAATTTACGTGCTGTGATAATTTGTCCTGGTTTCACACCTTGAGAATCTCCTGGCTCGGTAATTACTTTTTTACCAAAAATCCAGTCATTCTCTTCCATAAATTCCCATTTATCGACTACTTGTTTTTCAAGAAATTTTGTATCGCCCGGGTCCACTATCTCAACCTTACGCATCATCTGACGAACAATGATCTCAAAGTGTTTGTCATTAATCTTTACACCCTGTAAACGATATACTTCCTGAACTTCATTTACAATATATTCCTGAACTTTGGTAGGTCCCTTAATTGATAAAATATCAGAAGGTGTAATGGCTCCATCGGATAATGGAATACCCGCTTTGACATAGTCATTTTCCTGAATAAGAATTTGCTTCGACAGAGGCACAAGATACTTTTTAACCTGTCCTGATTTGGAAGTAATTATTATTTCCCGGTTACCACGCTTTATTTTTCCAAAAGAAACCTCACCATCAATTTCAGATACCACAGCAGGATTTGATGGATTTCTTGCTTCGAATAGTTCAGTTACCCGAGGCAAACCACCTGTTATATCGCCTGATTTACCAACCGCTCGTGGGATCTTAACAAGAATTTCGCCGGATTTAACCGAATCACCTTCATTTACGGCCAAATGAGCACTTACAGGAAGGTTATACGATTTAAGAATATCTCCTCCCGAAGAAAGAATCCTTATGATAGGGTTCTTTGTTTTATCGCGTGTTTCTATGATAACTTTTTCACGAAAACCGGTTTGTTCATCACTTTCTTCCTTAAAAGTAATACCATCGATAACGTTCTCGAAGGATATTTTTCCTGCCGATTCGGAAATAATAACTGCATTATAAGGATCCCAGTCGCAAATTGGATCACCCTTCTTAACCTGACCTCCACTCTTCACATACAAATTGGCTCCATAAGGAATATTGTATGAGCTAAGCGGAATACCGGTCTTTTTATCAACTATTCGAAGTTCGGCCAGACGTCCGATAACAATATCGACTTTCTTTTTTTGTTCGTCCTCTTTTTCAACAGTACGCAATTCTTCAATTTCTATAACTCCGTCATACCGGGCAAAAACACTAGATTCGGCAGCAATATTCGATGCGGTACCTCCCACATGGAATGTACGCAGGGTTAGCTGTGTTCCTGGTTCGCCAATCGACTGGGCGGCTATAACACCAACTGCTTCTCCAATCTGAACCATTCTGCCGGTAGCCAGGTTTCGTCCGTAACACTTCGCACACGCACCTTTTTTCGATTCACAGGTCAGAACCGAACGGATTTCAACCTGTTCAATGGGTGAATCTTCGATTGATAAAGCTACATCCTCGTTGATTTCGTCACCCGAAGCGACTATAAGATCGCCGGTCATTGGGTGGTATACATCATGCACCGCTGTACGGCCAAGAATACGTTCCGATAAACTTTCAACAAGTTCTTCATTATTTTTTATTGCAGTAGCCACCAGTCCGCGCAATGTTCCGCAATCTTCCTCAGTAATAATAACATCCTGAGAAACATCCACCAGACGACGGGTCAGATAACCGGCATCGGCAGTTTTAAGAGCCGTATCGGCAAGACCTTTCCGGGCTCCGTGAGTAGATATAAAATACTCAAGAACAGAAAGACCCTCTTTGAAGTTTGAGAGAATAGGATTTTCAATAATTTCTGAGCCTGTTGCACCAGATTTCTGAGGTTTTGCCATCAGACCACGCATGCCTGAGAGCTGGCGAATCTGTTCTTTAGATCCACGAGCACCTGAATCAAGCATCATGTAAACAGCATTAAAGCCTTGCTTATCAGATGAAAGCTGCTTCATTAATGTCTGTGTCAGTTTAGCATTTGTATGTGTCCATATATCAATTATCTGGTTATATCTTTCATTATTGGTAATGAATCCCATATTGTAGTTATTCAATACCTCATCTACCTGTTCATAACCCTCTTTAACGTAAACGTTCTTTTCAGCGGGAACAATTACATCTTCCAGATTAAATGACAATCCTCCTCTGAAGGCCATCGTATAACCCATATTTTTAATATCGTCGAGGAAACGCGATGTTCTTGCAATACCGGTTTGTTTTAATACTCTTCCTATGATCTCACGCAGAGATTTCTTGGTCAGCAGATCATTGATATAGCCAACTTCTTCAGGTACCGATGCATTAAACAATACGCGTCCTGCTGTAGTTTCAATAATCTCTGATTTATCTTTATTTTTAATTCTGACTTTAATTACGGCATGTAATTCAACCAATCCCTCATTATAGGCAATATGTACCTCTTCGGGTGAATAAAATGTCATCCCCTCTCCTTTGGCTTTCTCCTTAACTTCGGGGTTTTTGGCCTTTGTCATATAGTACAGCCCGAGAACCATATCCTGTGAAGGAACACTTATGGGGGCTCCGTTGGCAGGATTCAAAATATTATGCGATGCCAGCATCAGGAGTTGAGCCTCGAGGATAGCTGCATTGCCCAAAGGCAGATGTACGGCCATCTGATCACCATCAAAGTCAGCATTAAAGGCAGTACAAACAAGCGGATGCAATTGGATGGCTTTCCCCTCGATCAGTTTGGGTTGAAATGCCTGAATACCCAACCGGTGAAGTGTTGGAGCCCTATTCAGCATTACAGGATGTCCCTTAAGTACATTCTCGAGAATATCCCATACAACCGGGTCCTTTCTGTCGACAATCTTTTTGGCTGATTTTACAGTTTTAACAATACCTCTTTCTATCAGTTTCCTGATGATAAAGGGTTTATAGAGCTCAGCCGCCATATCTTTTGGCAAGCCGCATTCGTGTAAATCAAGTTCTGGACCAACAACGATAACCGAACGCGCCGAGTAGTCCACTCTCTTTCCAAGAAGATTCTGACGAAATCGGCCCTGTTTTCCTTTCAAACTGTCACTTAGCGATTTAAGCGGGCGATTGGCATCAGTTTTTACAGCATTTGCCTTACGGGAGTTGTCGAACAAGGAGTCGACAGCTTCTTGTAACATCCTTTTTTCATTCCTGAGAATCACCTCAGGAGCTTTGATCTCAATGAGTCGTTTAAGCCGGTTATTACGAATAATAACCCTTCGGTACAGATCGTTAAGATCGGATGTAGCGAATCGACCACCATCCAAGGGTACCAGAGGTCTTAATTCAGGAGGAATTACCGGTACTACTTTCACAATCATCCATTCGGGACGATTGATTCCCTTCGATGCACGAAAAGCCTCAACAACTTGCAGCCGTTTAAGCGCTTCATTTTTTCGTTGCTGGGATGTTTCAGTATTGGCTTTATGACGCAAATCATATGAAAGAGTATCAAGATCAAGCCTGCCAAGCAATTGATATAATGCATGAGCGCCCATATCAGCAACAAATTTATCAGGATCGCTATCATCAAGGTATTGATTTTCCTTTGGCAAAGAATCCAGAATATCCAGGTATTCTTCCTCAGAAAGAAAATCGAGATATTGAACACCATCTTTTTCTTTAATACCCGGATTAATTACTACATAGCGCTCATAGTAAATAATTGAATCGAGCTTTTTCGTAGGTAATCCAAGAAGGTATCCTATTTTATTAGGAAGTGATTTAAAGTACCAGATATGTGCTACTGGAACGACAAGGGAAATATGGCCCATCCGTTCGCGACGTACTTTTTTCTCAGTTACTTCCACACCACAACGATCGCAAACAATACCCTTATATCGAATACGCTTGTATTTTCCGCAATGACATTCGTAATCTTTAACAGGTCCGAATATCCGCTCACAGAACAAACCATCGCGTTCTGGTTTGTAAGTACGATAGTTAATAGTTTCCGGTTTAAGAACTTCTCCGCTGGAGCGTTCGAGTATTTCTTCGGGAGAAGCTAAACCGATAGAAATCTTTGAGAAACTGCTTTTTATTCTATTTTCTTTTCTGAATGACATACGTCGATAAGTTAAATTCTGTTTACACTTGGAATCTTACATTACTAAATTATCAAACAAGGTTGATACTTAATCCGAGACCTCTGAGTTCGTGCAAAAGCACATTCAGCGATTCCGGAATACCTGGGTTGGGCAGAGGTTCACCCTTAACAATAGATTCATAGGTTTTTGCACGACCAATTACATCGTCTGATTTAACCGTCAGAATTTCCTGCAAAATGTTTGCAGCACCAAAAGCTTCGAGTGCCCAAACTTCCATTTCACCAAAACGCTGACCCCCAAACTGGGCTTTACCTCCCAGAGGTTGCTGAGTGATGAGCGAGTAGGGTCCGATGGAACGGGCATGCATTTTATCATCGACCATATGCCCAAGTTTAAGCATATAGATCATTCCAACAGTAGCAGGCTGATCAAAACGGCTGCCGGTTCCCCCATCGTAAAGGTATGTTTTTCCAAAACTGGGGATACCTGCCTTTTTCGTATATTCTTCTATTTGTTCTATTTTGGCTCCATCGAAAATAGGCGATGCATACGTTTGGCCCAACTCCTTCCCTGCCCATCCTAATACGGTTTCATATATCTGGCCGAGGTTCATTCGTGAAGGCACACCCAAAGGATTGAGTACAATATCAACTGGCGTTCCATCTTCAAGGAAAGGCATGTCTTCCTGCCGGACAATCTTAGCTACAATACCCTTGTTTCCATGTCTACCGGCTATTTTATCACCAACCTTCAATTTCCGTTTCTGCGCAATGTAGACTTTTGCCAATTGAACAATACCGGCTGGCAGTTCATCCCCAATAGTGATATTATATTTCTTGCGCTTATAAATGGCATCGACCTCTTTATATTTTATCACATAATTATGGATCAACTTATAAATCATATCATTCTTCGATTTATCCGTTGTCCACTTGTTAGGATTGATATTGAAATAGTCAATATCCTGCAGTATCTTTTGTGAAAATTTAGTCCCTTTAGGAATAATATCGATACTCAGGTAGTCCTTAACTCCCTGTGATGTTTTCCCATTTGTAAGTGCAAAGAGCTTATCGACCAACATTCCTTTTATTTCGTTAGTCTGTCGTGTGAATTCCTCTTCTATTTTATCAAGGATGGTCTTTGTTGCAGCTTTCAGTTTCCGATCTTTCACAGAGCGGGAAAAAAGCTTTTTATCAATAACCACACCAAAAAGAGAAGGGGATGCTTTAAGTGAAGCATCTTTCACATCGCCGGCTTTATCACCGAAAATAGCTCTTAACAATTTTTCTTCGGGCGAAGGATCCGATTCGCCTTTAGGGGTGATTTTACCTATAAGAATATCCCCCGGAACTATGTTAGCACCAATACGAATAAGCCCGTTTTCGTCGAGATCCTTTGTGGCTTCTTCGCTGACATTCGGGATATCGGCAGTAAGTTCTTCAAGTCCGCGTTTTGTATCACGAACCTCCAGCACATGTTCTTCAATATGGATAGAGGTGAATATATCTTCACGAACCACTTTTTCTGAGATCACGATTGCATCTTCGAAATTATATCCTTTCCAGGGCATAAAAGCTACCATCAGGTTGCGGCCCAGGGCAAGTTCACCATTCTGAGTTGCATAACCCTCAGTAAGTATCTGACCTTTCTTTACCTTTTGTCCCTTGCGTACGATAGGTTTCAGGTTAATACACGTATTTTGGTTTGTTTTCCTGTATTTTGGAAGTTTATAACGCTTCAGGTCACCTTCGAAGGTTACAAATTTTTCATCGTCATTAAGATCGTAACGAATAACTATTTCATTGGCATCGACATATTCAATCTCACCTTCACCTTCAGCCACAACCAGTAAACGAGAATCGCGAACAACATTGGCCTCAATACCTGTACCAACAATTGGAGCTTCAGGTTTGATCAGAGGTACTGCCTGACGCATCATATTCGATCCCATGAGAGCACGGTTTGCATCATCATGCTCAAGAAACGGAATAAGTGAAGCTGCAATGGAAGCTATCTGATTTGGCGCTACATCCATCATATGTATTTCATCAGGAGCAGCAAGCGGGTAATCGGCATCGAGTCGTGTTTTAACACGCGGATTCACAAATTTGCCATCATCGGCAAGAGGTGCATTAGCTTGTGCAATAATCTTACCTTCTTCTTCTTCGGCGCTAAGATATACGACACCCTCATTACTCAGATCGACCTGTCCTGTTTGGACTGAACGATAAGGAGTTTCAATGAATCCAAGGTAATTTATCTTTGCAAAAACACAAAGAGAAGAAATTAACCCGATGTTAGGTCCTTCAGGTGTTTCAATAGGACAAAGTCTTCCGTAATGAGTGTAATGTACATCACGTACTTCGAATCCTGCCCTTTCGCGTGAAAGACCTCCTGGTCCAAGAGCTGACATCCTTCTTTTGTGGGTCATTTCAGCCAACGGATTGGTCTGATCCATAAATTGCGAAAGCTGATTTGTACCGAAGAAGGAATTTATTACAGAAGACAAAGTTTTTGAATTAATCAGATCAATGGGTGTAAATACTTCATTATCGCGAACATTCATCCGCTCACGAATAGTACGTGCCATACGGGCAAGTCCAACACCGAACTGATTGTATAACTGTTCACCTACTGTGCGAACCCTTCGGTTGCTAAGGTGATCTATATCGTCGACATCTGTTTTTGAATTTATCAATTCGATTAAATACTTTATAATCTCAATGATATCTTCCTTGGTAAGTACTCGAACATCCATAGTGGTGTTCAATTTGAGCTTTCGGTTTATTCTGTATCGTCCTACCTCGCCCAAATCATAACGCTTATCTGAAAAGAAAAGCTTATCGATTACATCGCGGGCAGTTGCTTCATCAGGTGGTTCGGAATTTCGCAACTGGCGATAAATGTGCAAAACTGCTTCTTTCTCAGAATTACAGGGATCTTTATGTAAAGTATTGTAAATTATCTCATAATCGATCTGGTTCAGGTTTTCCTTATGTAAAAGGATTGTTTTTGTCCCTGAATCCATAATTTCATCGATATGTTCATCTTCGAGAACCGTTTCACGATCGATGATTACTTCGTTACGTTCGATGGAAACAACCTCGCCCGTATCTTCGTCGACGAAATCTTCAACCCACGATTTCAAAACACGGGCTGCCAATTTTCGGCCAACAAGTTTCTTAAGGCCGGTTTTCGATACTTTTATTTCATCGGCCAGATTAAATATTTCGAGTATGTCTTTGTCACTTTCATATCCAATAGCCCTCAGTAGAGTAGTCACCGGTAATTTTTTCTTCCGATCGATATAAGCGTACATAACATTATTAATGTCGGTAGCAAATTCGATCCACGAACCTTTAAAAGGAATAATTCTTGCCGAATATAGTTTTGTACCATTTGCATGGAGACTCTGACCGAAGAATACTCCCGGTGATCGGTGAAGTTGGGATACTACGACGCGTTCGGCACCATTGATAACAAAAAGTCCTCTTTCCGTCATATAGGGAATTGTTCCCAGATATACATCTTGAATGACGGTATCGAAATCTTCATGTTCAGGATCAGTACAGTATAATTTGAGTTTAGCCTTTAGCGGAACACTATACGTTAAACCTCTTTCGATACATTCATCGATCGAGTACCGCGGAGGATCGATATAATAATCGAGAAATTCAAGAATAAAGTTGTTCCGGGTATCGGAAATTGGGAAATTTTCGCTGAACACTTTGTACAGTCCTTCATATTTTCTTCGCTCTGGTGTTGTTTCAAGTTGAAAGAAATCCATGAATGACTTAAGCTGCACTTCAAGGAAATCGGGATATTCCAACTGATTTTTTGAGGAAGAAAAGGAAATTCTTTGGGGTAAGTTATTTGTTGACATTATATCGAAAATAAAGACATTAACTTGAGTTAATACAAACAACGAAAAGGCTTAACCCGAATCCCAATCCCGATAACCTGATGCAATCGGGATTGGCGCCGGATTAAACCTATAAGGCCTTATATGGCACAGAGTACTTTATTTAAGCTCAACTTCGGCTCCTGCTTCTTCAAGTTGTTTTTTAAGTGATTCAGCTTCGTCTTTTGCCACACCTTCTTTAAGGGCGGTAGGCGCTTTATCAACCAACTCTTTAGCTTCTTTTAAACCGAGACCAGTTAATTCCTTTACTAATTTAACAATCTGGAGTTTAGCTCCACCTGGTGCAATAAGAACAACATCGAACGATGATTTTTCAGCAGCACCGGCATTTTCACCATCACCTGCAGGACCAGCAGCAACAGCTACTGCAGCTGCAGCAGGTTCAATACCATATTCTTCTTTTAAAACAGCAGCAAGTTCATTAACTTCTTTTACAGTTAGATTTACAAGCTGCTCAGCAAACGCTTTTATATCTGCCATATTTGTATAAATTAATTGATTATTTATTTATCCTATGATTCTTTTTCAGAAAGAGTTTTAATTAAACCAGTCAGTTTATTTCCTCCTGACTGTAGTGCAGAAATAACATTCTTGGCGGGTGACTGAAGTATCAGTATTACATCGCCAATAAGTTCTTCTTTAGATTTCAGACTTGAAAGCATATTCAGCTGATCATCGCCAATGTACAGCGATTCTTCAACATAAGCAGCCTTGAGGAGGGGCCTGTCCATTGTTCTTCTGAATTCTTTGATAAGCTTGGCAGGAGCATTCCCTGTTTCAGCAAACATAATTGAAGTTGAGTCCTTCAATATGTCAAACAATTCATCATAGCCTCCTTCAGTTTTTTCAAGGGCTTTTTTAAGAAGTGTATTTTTAACAACTACCAACTTAATATCTTTCTCGAAACACTTCCTCCTGAGATTACTGGTTTGTTCAGCATTTAATGCTGAAATATCAGCCAGGTAGAAATGTTTAGCTTCACTTATCGATTGAGCCAGGTTTTCAATTACCTGCATTTTTTCGTCCCGTGTCATAATTACAAAAGTGTTTTTAGCTTTTAAATTATTCGTCAATCGCTTTAGCATCGACCCTAATACCAGGACTCATAGTACTTGAGAGATAAATACTCATAATATAAGTACCTTTTGCTGCAGCAGGTTTTAGCTTAATGATATTTTGAAGGAATTCCCGGGCATTTTCTACAATTTTATCTGATGTAAAAGACACCTTACCCACAGTAGAATGTACAATTCCAAAACGGTCCACTTTAAAATCGATTTTACCGCCCTTAACTTCCTGAACAGCTTTTCCGATTTCCATAGTAACAGTACCACTTTTTGGATTTGGCATTAAACCACGAGGTCCGAGAACACGCCCCAATTTACCAATTTTAGCCATGACAGTGGGCATTGTAACAATTACATCGATATCGGTCCAGCCATTCTGGATTTTATCAACATAATCATCCAAGCCAACATAATCAGCACCTGCCTGTTTTGCTTCATCTTCTTTATCGGGTGTACACAATACCAATACCCGAACTTGCTTACCAGTACCATGGGGTAGAGTAACAACTCCACGTACCATTTGGTTCGCTTGTTTAGGATCAACACCCAGTCGTACATCAATATCAACTGAAGCATCGAACTTAGTAAAAGTAACTTCCTTTAAAATTTTTGAAGCCTCAGTCAAGGAATATTGCTTTCCAGGCTCAATTTTCTCTAATGCTGTTTTTTGATTTTTCGTTATTCTAGTCATTGTGTTCTTGTCGTTTATACACGATCTAACTACATTGCAGGGAATTCACCATTAACAGTGATTCCCATACTGCGAGCAGTACCTGCAACCATCTTCATTGCCGATGATACCGTAAATGCATTTAAATCCGGCATTTTATCTTGGGCAATTACCTTTACCTGATCCCATGTTACCGTAGCAACTTTTACTCTGTTAGATTCCGAAGAGCCTTTTTTAATTTTGGCCATTTCGAGAAGCTGTACTGCAACCGGGGGAGTTTTTACGATAAAATCGAAAGATTTGTCGATATAAACCGTAATTACAACCGGTAACAGCTTACCAGCTTTATCCTGTGTGCGGGCGTTAAACTGCTTACAGAATTCCATAATGTTGACGCCTTTAGCACCCAGAGCAGGACCAACAGGTGGTGAAGGGTTTGCAGCCCCACCGCGTATCTGCAACTTAATCAGTCCAGCAACTTCTTTTGCCATGTTTAAAATATTTCCGATTTATTATTGAGATATACAACTCAGACAGTCACTCAGGAAGCATTAAGGTTTTTGTAACAGCCTGTTTTGTTTTAAGTTTTATTCTTTTTCTACCTGCATAAAGCTAAGTTCAAGTGGTGTTTTTCTACCAAATATTTTTACCATCACTTTAAGTTTCTTCTTTTCATCATTTACCTCTTCAATAATTCCTGTAAAACTATTAAAAGGTCCATCAATCACCTTCACCGATTCTCCTATATAAAAGGGTGTATTCAATTCCTCATCACCTGCGGCAAGTTCATCAACCTTACCTAATATTCTGTTTACTTCAGATACCCTCAGGGGTGTAGGATCCTCGCTTGCTTTCTGGCCGAGAAATCCGATTACATTTGGAATGTTTTGAAGGATATGTGGAATTTCTCCTACCAACAAAGCCTCAACTAAAACATAACCTGGAAAAAAATTACGCTCTTTACTAATTTTTTTGCCGTTTCGTATCTGATACACCTTCTCGGTTGGAATAAGAACCTGTGAAATATATTCTTCGAGGTTCAATCTTCCAATTTCACTCTCGATATATTCCTTAACTTTCTTCTCTTTCCCTCCGATTGCACGTAACACATACCACCTTTTTTCCTGTTCGTCCATTACAAGACCTCCAAATAACTACTAATAAAACAAACCATAAATGCCTGACATAATGTTTTTAAAAGTCAGGTCCATGAGCGCAATTACGAGTGCTATAATGAAGGAAGCAACCATAACAACGATAGCACTGCCCTGTAATTCATCCCAGGAGGGCCAGGATACCTTATGCATCAGTTCTGTATAGGACTCCTTAAAATATTGAATAATTTTCATTGCTTTACTAATTTTTTGCACGGGAGGAGCGACTCGAACGCCCGACACCTGGTTTTGGAGACCAGTGCTCTACCAACTGAGCTACACCCGTGTACAAATGAAGATAAACCCTTTTCGGGCTTATCTTCTATTTAGTCCAAGGATTTTACTCAACAATATCAATTACCTGTCCTGCACCAACAGTTCTACCACCTTCACGAATTGCGAAACGCAATCCTTTGTCCATTGCAACAGGAGTAATCAGTTCTACTGAAATGGTCACATTATCTCCAGGCATTACCATTTCTGTTCCTTCTGGTAGTATGATCTCACCAGTAACATCAAGAGTTCTCAAATAAAACTGAGGACGATATTTATTATGGAAAGGTGTATGACGGCCACCTTCTTCTTTCTTCAAAATATAGACTTCGGCTTTAAATTTTGTATGCGGTGTAATCGAGCCTGGTTTGGCAAGAACCATTCCTCTTTTTATTTCTTTCTTATCAACTCCACGAAGCAATAAACCTACATTATCACCCGCTTCACCATCGTCAAGTATTTTACGGAACATTTCAACCCCGGTACATACAGTTTTGCGACCCTGTGCGCCCAGTCCGATCATTTCGAGTTCGTCGCCGGTATGCACAAGACCCGTTTCAATTCTCCCTGTAGCTACTGTACCACGTCCGGTAATAGAAAATACATCTTCAACAGGCATGAGGAAGGGTTTTTCCTTTTCACGGGGAGGAATTGGGATCCACGTATCTACTACTTCCATAAGTTCGATTACTTTTTCTTCCCATTTGGCTTCGCCATGCATTGCACCTAGAGCTGAACCTCTGATAACAGGAGTATTTGTGCCATCAAATTCATAAAAGTCGAGAAGTTCTCGAACCTCCATTTCAACAAGTTCCAGAAGTTCAGGATCGTCTACCATATCGACTTTATTAAGAAAAACTACAATCTTAGGCACATTTACTTGACGTGCAAGCAGAATATGTTCCCGTGTTTGTGGCATGGGGCCATCGTCTCCTGCAACAACAAGTATCGCTCCATCCATCTGAGCAGCACCCGTTACCATGTTCTTCACATAATCGGCATGTCCAGGACAGTCAACGTGTGCATAATGACGATTCGCTGTCTGATATTCAACATGAGCGGTATTAATTGTAATACCACGCTCCTTTTCTTCAGGAGCATTATCGATCGAATCAAAGTCTCTGATTGAAGAGAGACCAGTTTTTGCCAATACCATGGTAATAGCAGCGGTAAGAGTGGTTTTACCGTGGTCAACGTGACCAATTGTACCAATGTTAACGTGGGGCTTCGATCTATCAAATTTTTCTTTAGCCATAATTAGTAGGATATTAAATATACAGTTTCAATTGTTTTAATAAATTTTCAATCCTCTGAGCCAATGATGGGATTTGAACCCATGACCTCTTCCTTACCAAGGAAACGCTCTACCACTGAGCTACATCGGCTTAAAAGTTGGAAATTTCAATTCGAAAAAACTACAAAATTAATGAATTAATTAAGCTTATCAAACTAATCTCTGTAAAAATCAGAGATTTCCAACCGATGAGCAAGATACAAAATAACCCAAGGCAGGCAAGTTAGTCAAACTTCCTGAAATGATCTAATAATCAAACACATAAAAATACATTTGGTTCGAAAATAAGACCACTCATGAGAGCTCAAAAATCATCATATCAAAGTACCCTATTCGAGCGGGAGACGGGATTCGAACCCGCGACCCTAACCTTGGAAGGGTTATGCTCTACCAACTGAGCTACTCCCGCCTGTTTAATTTTTTCTTTTCATCTTCTCAATGAACCTGTTCAGTTCTGATATTCCCGGCCAATGCTACTGGTCTTCCCTTTTCCTGTAAAAAAAAGTGCCGTATGAAAAATTAACATACTCACACTCAGAAACTTGTGGGGAGAGGAGGATTCGAACCTCCGAAGGCATACGCCAGCAGATTTACAGTCTGCCCCAGTTGGCCACTTTGGTATCTCCCCCGATCTAAATGAGCCGATGGAGGGATTCGAACCCCCGACCAGCTGATTACAAATCAGCTGCTCTGGCCAACTGAGCTACATCGGCTAATCCCCTTAAAGAACACCGATTTCAGGAGTCACCCCCAAAAATCGGTTGGCAAATGTATGAAATATTTTATTCATATCACACAATAATTATTTATTTTTTGGAATGCCCTGACTACGCGCGTTTCCTCTTGTTTTTATACCTTGTAATTTGTCGTTTTAGGGCACTAATTGCATTATCTGTTGATCCTTCGAAAGATTTACTTTGTTTTTTCGCAAAAAGCTCATTACCAGGGATTTCCAGCCGGATTTCCGCTACTTTGTTTTCAAGGTTCTGTGTGTTCTCCAATTTTAAGAAAACTTCGGCACCAATTATCTCATCATAAAATAGGCCGAGTTTCTTGACTTTACTTTCAACAAAACTTTCCAATTCTTTGGTGGGTGAAAACCTCAGCGAATTAATTTTAATATTCATAATATAACCCTCCATGATTTATGCTCTTGGATGAGCTTGTTTATATATTGATTTGAGTTTTTCGTATGTAGTATGTGTATATATCTCTGTGGCAGCAAGATTTGCGTGCCCGAGCAATTCTTTTACCGTGTTAAGATCGGCTCCGTTATTTAACATATGTGTCGCAAAAGTATGCCTTAGCAGGTGCGGACTTTTTTTATCGAGTGTAGTTCCCTTTATTAAGTGTTTACGAACGAGTCGCTGTATCATTCTACCGTAAGCAGGAGTACCATTGTTATTAACAATCAGAAAATTATGCGATAACCGGCCAAATTGTTCGGACCTGGCCTTCTTATAAGCATCCATTAAAGTAATAATATGTTTCGTTAAGGGGACTATTCTTTCCTTATTTCGTTTTCCCAGAATTTTCAATTCACCCTTCTGAGCATCATAGCTTTCCTCAGTCAGATTGATTAATTCAGATAATCGCATACCTGTAGCATAGAATAATTCAAGTACAAACTGGTCCCTAATTCCAGAGAAATTTTTTTCGAATTGTTCCTCTCCAAATATAGTGTCAATAGTAGTTTCCTTTATAAACTCAGGAAGCTTTTTATCGATTCGGGGTAAAATTATTCCTTCGACAGGATTGGCAGTAATAAACTGGTTTCTGAGACAGAATTTATAGTAGGCATTTAGCGAGGCTATCTTTCTTCGTAATGAACGCGCTGAAATGCCGGAATCAAGTAAGTGAAGTATCCATTCACGAATGTCGGATTGGGTGACAGATTGAATATCAGATGAAGATGACTGATCCTGGCAAAATGCTGCAAACTGTGAAATATCATCAGAGTACGCCCTGACTGTATATCGGGAGTACCTTTTCTCTACTTTAATATAATTTATGAATGGTTGAAGTGTTTTCATACTCAGGGATAAAATTTAGGTTATGGCCGGTACCTTTTTCCTGGATTATCCCTAAGTATTGCTCACTATTCCTCGCTCTGCTGTATTTGCTGGATGTACACTGCGCGCTTAACTACATCTCTCTTTATTTCCGAAGGTTTTTTGAAAGCCTGGCGAACTCTAAGTTCTTTAATCACTCCAGTCTTTTCAAATTTTCTTTTGAACTTCTTTAATGCTCTCTCAATGTTTTCGCCTTCTTTTACAGGAACTATAATCATAGTTTACAGATGTTTAGTAAAATGAGCCGCAAATTTATTACAGCTGATTGGATTTACCAAATTAATTCATTTAAAAATTATATGAAATAATAATCCAGGATCTATTAATAATACCGGCACTTATCGTAATAAATAAGTTTTGCTATCTATAAAAATAGAGAATATTTTCTAAATAATAATGGATTTTAAGCAAATAATTATTCAAATTTTCTCTAGTTCACTGTCAGATATGGAAGCAAGCGATAATAGGTTTCTTCAGGTACTAAATAATTTGCAACTAATTGATTTACTGAGGTAAATGGACCAATAAGACGGCGGTAACTTATAATAGCCTTAGCCTGATATCTATTTAAATACGGATGCTGTTCAAACTCCTCAAGGGTTAAGGAGTTTAAGTTCATCTTGCTAATTAAAAATGTATCTGTTTCAATAAATTTAGTAAGCACAGCGAATAAACTGTCTGTTATCCCATATACTTCTGAAAGTTGTTCTGATGAATAGAATCCTCCCAATATATTACGGTACTTAATTATTCTTGCTGCAAGCACAGGACCTATTCCTGGTAATCTTTCCAGAGCCAATGAATCGGAACGGTTAAGTTCAATGCTGAAAATCCGGTCCGGGATTTTCGAATTACTATCAGGTTTAGTTTTTTTCGGTCTGAAATAAAGAAAATTTTTCAACGTCGAATACAACGAAGAATCGAAACCATATACTTTTAACAGATCACCGGGTGTGGAGTAAACGCCCCCTTTCTCCCTATATTTAATAAGCGTCCGCGCAACTCGTGAAGGCATCCCGATTGCCGTCAAATCTTTGTATGAGGCCGTATTCGGATCCACAGGTTGGGAGATTACTTTAGAAAGTTTGCTTCTACTGGCTGAACCTAAGGGGTTATTGAAATGTCCCTCTGATTCAGATGTTATTGTTGTATCATTGGAAGAATAGGATTGCAGATCATACTTATCCAACTTCTTGTACATTACAAATTTTATAACAAGAAGTACCATAAGTATTATCAGAAGAACAATGATTCCTCTTGTTTCCGCTTTTGAAAAAGAGAAAATACCTTTGATCCATTCAAATCGACGCATAATATTAAAGAGACCTCTCTGTTATATTAATTACCTGATCCGTTTTAAATAACTGTTTAGATCTTGCCTTATTTCTTTATTGAGAATTAATAAACCTACCAGGTTTGGAAATGCCAGACCAAGTATCATCATATCCGAGATTGTTATAACATCAGTAAGATCGGTGGCAGAACCAAGAATAACAAAAAACAAGAAAAGAACCTGATATATAAATGTAGGTATTTTAATGTTTTTCCAAAACTTGGAAGATAAAAAAATAAATCCCTTCAATCCGTAGTATGACCAAGAGATCATGGTAGAGAAGGCAAACAGAAAAATAGCCACTACAAGCAAATATGGATACCAGTTGTAGACCGTTGCAAAAGCGGCCGAAGTAAGTGGCGCTCCATTAAGTCCCGAATGGGTTTCGTAAACTCCGGTGAATATGATTACCAGAGCCGTCATTGTACAAATGACAACCGTATCGATAAAAGGCTCAAGCAAGGCTACCAGACCCTCGCGAACGGGAATATTGGTTTTGGCAGCAGCGTGGGCAATAGATGCCGATCCAATACCGGCTTCGTTGGAGAAAGCACCTCGTCTGAATCCCATAATCATAACTCCCAGAAAACCCCCTTTAGCTGCTTCCATATTAAATGCCTCCTGCAAGATCATCCAGAAAACCTCAATAATCTTGTCGTAATTAATTCCTATGATAGTGAGGGCAGTAACAACATAAAAAACTGCCATAAAGGGAACAATCCGGGCAGTGACCCTGGCAATGCTCTTTAAACCACCAATTATGACAAGTCCTACAAATATTGCCAGAACAACCCCAACCATTATTCCTCTTCCGCTGAAAAAAGGAACTACCTGGCAAAGTTGAGCGAAAGCCTGATTCGATTGAAGCATATTCCCCCCTCCAAACGATGCCAATACTATCAGCACAGCATACAGACTTGCCAAAAGATATCCGAGATATGTAAGATTTTTCTTTCGTAATCCTTCTTCAAGATAATACATAGGGCCGCCCGATACTATTCCTCGATTGGATATCCTGCGATATTTCAGTCCTAAGGTACACTCTGAGAATTTCAGGGACATTCCCAGCAATCCTGCCATAATCATCCAGAAGGTCGCTCCCGGACCTCCGACAGCGATAGCGATAGCTACCCCTGCAATATTACCCAAACCAACTGTTGCCGAAAGTGCAGTAGCTAAGGCTCTGAAATGTGATACTTCTCCTTCCTCCCCGGGCCGATCGTA
>Ga0307422_1000437_pt1 | contig 23683 bp, 17 predicted proteins | sample SalMarWE160290MG_FD_202153 | JGI IMG/M metagenome (GOLD analysis project Ga0307422, IMG submission 202153) | Salt marsh sediment microbial communities from the Plum Island Ecosystem LTER, Massachusetts, United States - WE1602-90 | ecosystem: Environmental > Aquatic > Marine > Intertidal zone >...
ATACCAAAACTTACACCATCAACATCGGATGCTTTTATTGCTTGGGCAATCTTCATATCCTGGCTGACATTATGGAAAAGAATTTTTTCGCAGCCTGTACTTTTTACGGCATGAACAAGAGCATTGATGTAAGCAACAGATCCTTCAAAATCGTCAGGATGATGTTGAGGCTCATTGATCATCTCAATAAATAAAATATGAGGCTCGTCTTTCAACGCGAGACCCGTATAAGGATTTTTATGTTCCAGGAGTTGTTGGATATAATTCACCTGGGCTGCAATGGCATCAGAATTAGTTCCCAATTCCGATTTTTTATAGTGTTTGGAAAACCCGTTTACAGATGCTGTATCAGCCCTAGCTTCGGGAAAAAGAGGTGAATAGGTGGTAATGGGTGTAAGTAGCATATAAATGCCTCTTTCTGAGGCTTGTGCTATAATATAATCTAGCAAATCAAGATGATCATTTTCAATGAGGTTTCCTTCTTTATCGGTATTCTCCCAATCACCCCACAAACATAATCTTAATCCATCCCAGCCCATGCGAGCAAAATGAGCCATATCCTGCTCGATCAGTTTTTTTCTATCTGCATTAATATAGCCTGCTGCTCTGTAATCGCATGCTGAAGCCAAATTATAATTTGCACCAAAAATAGCGACTTCCTGGTTGTTCGCGTTCCATCTGATTACTCCTGCTTCATCAAGATATACTAGTTCCTTTGATGTTTGCCTATCCTGTGCAAACGAAAAAAGATACACGAAAAAAAGAAATATGAAGATTATTCCGGTTCGTCTATTCATCTAACATTAAGTTTAGTATCAATCATATTGCTTTATAATATCTTTACCCATTTCACATAAGTAAAGTTCTGATTGTCACTTGCACGGATAAGATAGACTCCAGGATTTAAATACGATAGATCGATAGTTTTTTCTAATTCATTCGTGTTGCAGCTGAATTCCTTCCTTAGTGTACCATTTAAATCTAATATTTGCAAGACTTTTCCATTGTTAAATGAATTAAATTGAATCTTTAAAAGATTTTTACCCGGATTCGGATAAATTAAAATGTCATTAGCCTGGTAGTCGGTTTTTTCAATAATTCCTGTGGTATAATCACAAGTTCCCCAGTCAAAGTGAAAAGTGGTATCATTATCACCAACAGCGTATCGACGATCAGTTCCATTCCATTCAGCACATTCAATCGGAACATTTTCCCGTGCATCAAACAAAGTATCGTTCAGAAAATAATATCCCCCGATCTGTTCCGGACTAATGTATGTATAATAGCTGTAAATATTATTTCCAATATTTGCCATAGGATGAATTTCCCATTCTTCACCTGTCCATGTACCTGTTATGTATACTCCCTTAGAAACATCCTGTCCGTTCATATTCACTTTAAAAGTAACTTTTCTTGTGGTCAGATCTTCGTAAAAAGGAGACTCCATCCACTTTCCACCTCCATTTTCCATGAAATTTGTATTATCAGGATCGAAATATACAACATGATCATGCGCTGAACCCTGACCCCAAGGAGTTCTGCAAGGAGTTGACACCCATGCAGGTTCCCAGAAAATGATGCCATTCCCGCCAGCTCGCTTTACTTCCCTGGTGAAATCAACCATATATTCCAGTTGTTTCTCAGGTATTACAGGCTGATAATGAGGATCGGGAGTAGTAATGATGTTAGGCATCTGATCAAAATTATGAGTTGACCACAAATAGCCGGTTTCAACAACCATTACATCGTATTCAGGGTGCTCCAATTTCAGTGTTTGAATTGTATTTCCAAGCTCATGAATGCTTGCGTCATGCCAGGCATAATAATAGGAGAAACCCATAATATCAAAATCAGTGACTCCTCTACTAATAATATTGTTATACCACCAGCTGATGACATCAAGATCGGCACAATGAAGCGTTATTTTAGGTTTTATGGTTGTTGTGTCACTAACATCACGAACTGCTTTGATGGCTATATTATATAATTCAGTGTGGCGATCCCAGTCTGAACTTACAATAGGACCCAGACTCCAATCTTCGTTTATGTATTCATGCAATAATATACCACTATTATTTTCATTACCGATCTTAACAAATTCCGGCATCAGGGTATCATTTTCCAAATCAGAGAGAATATAGCCTATGTAATTATAAACCGAGTCTTTCAATCCTTCAAGATCGTATGCCACATTAATCCACCTATGTGGAATAACCTGACGTCCGGGATCAGCCCATACATCAGACAATTGAAAGCCAAGCATAACTTCCATGCCTGCTTCTTTTGATCTTCGGATGGTTTCTTTTACATCTTCATAATCACTATATTGATCTTTGACGCCAACTGGTTGTTCAAGAGAATTTTGCCATGTCGGATCGACCCATAATCTCATACGGATCAGATTAGTGCCTCTGTCAGCGAATATCTGATATACATCCTTTTGCACACCCTTTTCTTTAAATACAGCCCCACAATCTTCCATCTGGTTTACATAAGAGATATCATTTCCAAAATAAAATGTCTGACCAAAAAGATTTCCGGTAATTATCAGTAATCCTAATATACCTCTCAATTTCATAATGAACTCCTATTTTTATCACATGCATTTGGACTAATCTGGGAAGAATATTTCAACTGATGAACTGCTTTTACTGAAGTATGTAAAATAAGAGACTGTCCAAAATCCTAAAATTATTTGACGAAGTTTTGAGACAGTCTCTCATTCATTTTAATTGATCACAATCTTTTTGTATCCATAAATGTTTTCATTGTAAACTCTGACAAGGTATACCCCGCCAGCCAGTTCACTTATGTCAAAAGAAAACTCTGACATTGTGCCCTGAAATTTATGGCTTCTGATAAGTTTACCTGACAGATCCAGGATCTCGATTATACCATCTTCCATAGGATTTTCCCAGCTTACCGATAGTAATTCACTAGCCGGATTGGGGCAGACTTTTATCCCTTGATTCTTTAGATTAATTTCCTCTACAGGATTATATCCTGGAGGAATTTCACAAGAACTCCAGGTATAGGCAAAGGTAATGTTCTCCTCTGGTACTACAATTCCCCTGTCACCTGACCAATGATCTGACGAGTATTCAACAGAAAAATCGCATTCTTCAGGTACTATTTCGCGATATTGCGCATAATCTGATGCCCACCAGCCAATGGTGATAAAATAGAATCCTGCAGAATCACCAGCAGTAAGATTCATAGCCACAGAGAAGAGACTATCCCCTTCGTCAGCCATTTGTACAAATCCCCACTCGGTTTGTTCACCGACAATAAAAATAGAATCATATTCAATTCCACTCCCTTTCATACTAACCTTGAAAGTCACGTTTGTACAAAAGGCTGAAATTGAAAGACTCATTAATAATAATAATGTAATAATTCTTTTCATAATTAATAGTATTAGATGTTAGACAAATTGTTACTGATATGAATCAGAATGAAATCATTATTTAGTTTAATAAAAGTCCTGATGATTTAATAAATACGGTATAACCATTGGAATCAAAGGGATTATACCGTATTATTCCTCATGGAAATTAACCTCAATAATAACCCTCACCTACTAATTATTATCATAATTAATAATCATGTCATTTAAAGGGAGTTTTCGTTCTCAAAACCATGCAGTCTTCTATCAGACTGCATGGATTTACTAAACCTCGAACCTAATTCACCTATGAATGCATATACCCCCAACTTCGCGTTATTGAATATTTCTCCTCTCAACTTTACTTTGTATGAAATGAACAGGATCTTGTAAGGAATTACTCTTTATCGATACCGCAATTCTTTCTGCCATTTTCCAAAGAATATAAGGTTCTATCTTCTTAATCTTTAAATACAGTTAATAGCTTCATTTTCTTAATATTCTAATACCGAATGATTTCCCCGAAGTAAAGTTTTCTGCAGGTAGATTATTATCAATTGCAAACCGGGGAAATATTCATTCTTAATAGCCGCTATTCTGATTTAATGTTCCACCACTTGCTGAAATTGCATATTGAGGGATTGGCAATAAATATGGGCCAGCTAATTTACCTTCAACAGCATTGACTAAATCTGGCCATTCACCATGCCTCTCAAGATCAAATTTACGTACCCCTTCAAAATATAATTCCCAACCTCTTTCTCTTAAAATAGCATCATTAAATGCATCTTTTGAGGCAATATCGCCAGCCTCTAAGCCAGCTAATCCGGAACGTGCACGAACTTCATCAACCATTGCAATGGCTTCAGCTGTAGGACCGCTATTGTTTTCATTTATAGCTTCAGCAAGCATTAATAAAACATCTGCATACCGTGCTATAACAATATCGTTTCCGGCAAATGTTTCCGTACTTGTTTTAGGATATTTATTTATTATAGCTCCGGGCATATCAGCTTCCCCAATGGTAGAGCCTGCAGTCGATTCATAAGAAGCTATAAGAGTTGCCTGCCTTTCATCGGCTGCATCAAAGGAGTGGTAAAATTCCCATGTCACCATATAGGGTGCCTGAGCGGGACCTGCCCAACCAGGATTTTCAGGATAATCATAAGGAAAAAAGTAGAAAGAATAGGGATTAAAATTTGCATCCGCCGGTCTTCCTGCTCCTGAGGCATGACAAGATATCGCATAAATAGTTTCGGTATTTCTTTCAGTTGCTTCCATGAAAAGACTTGCATAATCTTCAACAAGAGCAAATCCCATATCACTTATTTCTCTTCCAACAGATTCAGCATTTACAAAATCTTTTTCATTCATATATAATCTCATTAATTGTGTAAGTGCTAATCCTTTATTAAATCTTCCGTAATCAGGCATATCCTGAGGAAGATTATCAGCAGCAAATCTGAAATCAGCAGCAATGCTTTCGACAAACACAGAACGAGTTGGCCTTGTCAGATCCGATAATGCTGCATCATCATTAACAAGCTCCGGATCAAGTATTACGGGAACTGGCCCATATAAATGAAGCAGAAAATACATGGTCCATGCTCTTGCAACTCTCGCTTCACCAATCAACTGATTTTTCTTTTCAGTGCTGATATCTGCATTTGTCAAATCATCAATGATCTTTGTCATTCTTGTTACTTCCTTAACTTTATTAAAAGGACACTGATTTTCAGGAAAATTTACATAGGGTTCATAATTAGCCGTACTTGGAATTTCGAAACGCGAACCCCAGTCAGTAAAAACGGCCATCTGATCTGTGCCATAATCAAATAATTGAAAAAAGCTTTCTTCAATACTAAACCACATGTGATATAAAACTGGACCATTGATATCCTCATAGGGTATATATTCCCATTTTGAGGTAAAGGTCTTATATACTTCCAGTGCATATAGTTCCCATTCTTCTTCTGTTACCGGAAAATCAATTGAAGTGTTAATATTCCCATATATTTCCGGATCAAGGTTTTTTTCACATGCTGAAATAAACAGCAGTGATACTAGTAATCCATATATTATTCGTTTCATTATGATTCTAATTAAAAGTTAATATTAAGTCCAAGTGAATATGTCCTTGCCATAGGATAAGGAGCCGGTGCACCTTTAACACTTCTAGCATCAACTTCCGGATCTGCACCCTTGTATTCTGTAATAACAAAAGCATTTTGGATATCAAAATATATCCTTGCAGAACTGATATATTTTTTAAAGTCGTGTGTATATCCCAGTGTAATATTTCTTGCCCGCAGGAAATCTGCTTTCTGGATAGCTATATCTGATGTGACAAGCTCAGCTAATAATGCTTCATCGTATGTCGCTCCCGGAAAAGTACCATCGGGATTTGCAGTGGACCAAACATTCTCATAATCCTTGGTTCCTGATAAACTATTCTTTAAAATACTATTAGGATCGCCCCAGAATACAGTTGGATTTGTTTTGTATGCTCCAATCTGTCCATATATTTGGATCGTCAGATCGAAGTTCTTATATTTAAATGTATTACCCCATCCAACTATTAGCTTTGGTATTGAATTAAATAACCTAACATCTGCTGAATCCAGAACATTATCACCATTTTTATCTACAAATCTCGGCGCACCAGGCATCTGTGCATTAGCAGGTTGCCAATCGGGAATGGATTCATTAAGCTGCAGAATTCCATCCGTTTCATAAGCATATATAGCAATAACAGGATCTGTTACTTCTTCATAAGGATATAAAACATCTTGTTCAAATCGTTCTTCCCATCGAAATGTATAATGAGATAGGTTTACGAATGTTTCCCAATATAAATTAGTTCTTAGTACATCATAATCCAGACCAATATCCCATCCTGTTCTGACTTGATGACCACCATTTTGCGGAGCGGTTACTAAAAATGATAATGGAGGTGTTCTTGCATCATCATCCAACAGATTGGTTATATCATCTTTGAACCAGTCAAATGAACCTGTCAGTCTGTTTTTAAACAATGCAAAGTCTAATCCAACATTCAGCATAACAGTTTTTTCCCAGGTCAGGTCGGGATTATCGAACCTGTTAATATAATAAGCATTATATCTTATTCCGGCATCATCATAGGGTATGGTAACATCATCTGGTATAAAACCACCATAGGCTATTGCGCCATTGCTTGCTCTTCCTGTTAAACCATAGCTTGCTCTTAACTTTAACAGATCAATTGCATTTGCTCCTGCAAGAAACGATTCGTTATTGATTTTCCAGCCAACAGATACTGATGGGAAAGCAGCATATTTTGATTCGGGAAAGAAATAACTAAATCCATCATAGCGTAATGCGCCTGTTACTATATAACGATCAAGTATATCTATTGTGGCCCTACTAAAATAGGAACGTTTTCTGTTTTTCACCAGACTTGAACTTACCTTGGGAGTAGCAGTTCCTGCTGCTACATTCGTTACATTTATTGCATCTAGCATATCCTGCGCTTGTATTCCCGAAGTTTTGGTCTGTTCCAAATATTCGCCAAAACCACCTATCACGTTCAAACGGATATTATCAAATTCTTTGTTAAATGTTATCAAAGCTTCAAATGTCTGGTATTGTCTTTTGGAATTATTAATGGATGCCCGCGCCCTGCTTTCATCGAACCAAAATACATTGGAAGGAATATAAAATTCCCTGTAGGCATTTTCAGTATTATTGCCGTAACTGAATGTAGTTTTAAGTACATCGGGGATAATATCAATATCCAGATCAAAATCAGTAAGCAATGAATTATATTCCGTTTCATCGTCTATTTCCAAAAGAGCAACCGGATTCCCGGTTGTTTGCCAGATGGTATAATTTCCTTCCTCATCCCTGATTGGTAAATAAGGTGGATATGTATAGGCTGCCTGTAATGCCCTGAAGGCATTTTGACCTGCATTACCAGTTTGCCAGCTACTTCCATTGTTTTCATATTTATTCCTGCCTGCAATCATATTAGCTCTGAGAGTAATATATTTATTAAGATTGAACATCGTGTTTAACCTTGTATTAAACTTATTGAGACCTGAATTTTTTTGCGTTCCTTCCTGATCGAAGTAACTTGTAGAGAAATAATATGTAGCTTTTTCTGACCCACCACTAAAATTCAGATTCTGATTTATGATCCTTCCATTTTTTAATACTTCGCTAACCCAGTCAGTTCCATCTCCAGCAGCATTAATTTCCTCTTGCGAGAATGTAGGTACATAATCAGAAGGAGTTGATCCGAAAGGTTCCATACTACTTTGATAGTTGTAAAGATCCATTTCAAACTGGTTATAATATTCCATATGCTCTTTTGCAGTCAATTGTTCCAGGTAAGGCATGTTCTGAACAAATGAATAATTTCCGCTGTAATTTACCTGTATCTTTTTAGCATTACCTTTCTTAGTTGTAATTAGGATCACTCCATCGGAAGCTCCAATCCCGTAAATTGACGCACTGGCATCTTTTAGTATCTCTATCGATTCAATGTCATTAGGATTTATTCCGCTTAGTCCACTTCTCTGCACTCCATCTGTTTCTGCGAAGTTCACACCGGGTTCAAGACCTGATTTTGGCATGACAACTCCATCTATAACAATAAGAGGATTTTCTTGTCGACCCCTTATTCTCAGATCAATTTCACCTCCGGGCTGTGCACTTCTTTGTATAACCTGTAATCCGGCAGCTCTGCCAAAAAGCAAATCATTAACATTATTGTTTGCTGCTTGAGGGATTTCATCAGGATCTACAGTTGCGATTGCAGTTGTCACATTCTTTTTAAGTGCGGTCCCATAACCAATTACCACTACTTCGGAAAGTTGTTTGATATCGGGAATCAGGGAAATATTTATTATAGTCCTGTTCCCGACAACCTCGAAAGCCGTTTCGAATTCGATTGATGAGAAGACCAACGTATCAGTAGGCAATGCTGTAATGGAGTAATTCCCCTGAGCATCTGTAGTTGCTCCAAGAGGAGTTCCCAAAACAGAGATAGCCACACCAAAGAGACTTTCTCCGTCTAAGGCTGAAGTAGCCTTTCCGGTAATCTGTTGCTGTCCTGCCACCTTAGCAGAAAAACACAACAATGTAATTAGGGTTAATAGAGTTAAGTGTTTCATATTATATAGTTAAAAATTAGATTAAGTCAATTAGAATAACTACTATAAATAAGAATAAAGCGATAAGGACTATTTTAATCAGGATTGAAACTAGGTGCATTTTTTTTTCTGCTTTTTCTCTGTTCATCTTTCACTTTTTAAATCTTTGCCAATATAATCACTGTTATAGTATCAAACGGGTGTATATTTCATCATTTCTGTTGGGCTTTTTCGTTTATTAACTAGGAAATAGTACTATACTTCAACTTAAGCATAATTTATCTCATCTTAAATACCCGATTCCCGATGATAACTTATAGCTAAGAACAATCATAATCAAATTTAGTGTCTGTGGGAAGAGTCCTTCCAATTCCTGTCAGCTGGGAGAAAAGAATTTATCCTCCAAGATGGAGTAGTTTGATGGGTGTTTGAAATACAAGATAATTGAATAAAATGAATTCAATATTGAATCAACCTCGTGAAAAGGTGATTAAGTTTTTCGTCTACTCAGGAGAACATATTTTTATTAATTGTAGCTATGCTAAATTTTTTATACCAGAAGGATTTTACTTACGCTTATAGGTAGTTTAAAATGCTTATCATTAAGACTTTTGGGTAGGTTTGAGCTATAAACCTTTAATAGTTATTGGTGTGATCAGGTTGAATTTGCCCTACTTCAAAGATGATTTTACACCCCTCTTTAAATATTAGGAAAATTATGTTTGAAATTGTTTTTAATGCTTCCAACTAAAAGGAATTGAATCTGAAGGTTTGATAATTACTTCAATATAAGTTATTTTCGAAAGAACATCTATATCACGATGAAATTTAAAAAAATACTAACGAGTATTCTGTTCCTTATAATTGCATTTTATCTATATGGACAGGAGAGATTAATTTTCAGACAGTTGGGAATCCGGGATGGTTTATCGAATGGTTCTATCAAAAGTATTCTTCAGGATTCGGATGGTTTTATGTGGTTTGGGACCATCGACGGTTTGAATAAATACGATGGAATCAGGTTTAAAACCTATAATTTTTCAAAAAGCGACAATGAAAGTCTGAGTTCCGATGATGTTTCCTGTATCTATCAGGATTCCTATGGACGGATGTGGATTGGTACTTTTGGTGGCGGGCTCAATTTATACAATAAAGAAAGTGATAAATTTTTAGCATTTCAGACGAATGACGGAGTAACAGGTTCCATTAGTTCAAATGAGATCAATGTTATTTACGAAGATTCAAATCACCGGATCTGGGTAGGTACTGAAGATGGTATCAATATATATAATCCGGAAACATCAACTTTTACTACCTATACTCTTATATCAGAAAATCCTTATAGTCTCAGTTCTAAATCGGTAAGAGCCATATTTGAAGATACATCGGGTATTTTCTGGATTGGTACATTCGGTGGAGGATTAAATAAATTCGATACTCAATCAGAAATTTTTACTCACTATAGACTCGATTCTCAGGATGATTACTCTATTTCCTCCGACTTTGTGCTGGACATTGAACCCTGTCAGAATTATCTTTTAATAGGCACCAATGGATGCGGGCTCAATTTGTTTGATCCTGAAACCGGAAAATTCGAAAGTTTCTTTGAACGTTTTGCCGATGAGTACAATGAAATCCAGATAGTAAAAGATATTTATACAGATTCCAGGGGAATAATATGGGTAGGAACGGATGGCGGGGGTCTATTTAAGATTATGCCGAATACAAAGGACGATTTTCTAAATTTTTCTGTTTCCAGGTTTCTTTACTCAAACCAAGTGAAATCGAGTCTTGGCAGTAATGCCATTTATAAAATCTATGAAGATACACAGAACAACATTTGGGTCGGAACTGCCTGGAGTGGCATAAGTGTTATTGAATATTCCCATGGTAGCATTAAATTTTTCTACAGTGATATTGATGGTATCGATCCTTCACCTGTACTTTCAGTTTATGTCGATCGGGATAATAATTTATGGATTGGTTCCGATGGGAAAGGATTATACTGTCATAATAGACAAACTGGTGAAGTGAAGAATTATTCCAATTTAGCTTCCGGATATCCCGATTTAGATTATGTCCAGGTTATTTTCCGGGATCAAAATGAAAACTTCTGGATTGGCACCTATGCAAACGGATTGAGTTATTTTAATCCTTCGACAGAAACTTGTCAATCCTACAAAAATGATCCTTCGAATCCAAAATCGATCAGTTATAATAATGTACGCTCAATTATTGAAGACTTACGGGGAAACCTTTGGTTGGCTACCTGGGGAGGTGGAATCAGCTATTTTAATACATCCACACGTGAATTCACTAACTTCTCGCATAACGAAGACAATCCTGCATCACTCAGCAATAATAATGCACTTGCTTTGGAGGAAGCTGCTAATGGCAAGTTATGGATTGGAACTTTTGGAGGAGGACTCAATTTATTTGATCCGCAGAATAAGACATCAACGGTTTTTATTCATCAAAAAGATAATCCCAACAGTTTGAGTGGAAATAACATCCTATGCTTACATAAAGACAGAAATGAAAACTTATGGATAGGAACCTGGGGCGCAGGTCTAACAAAATTCAATATCATTAAACAGGAATTTACCCGCTACGATTTGGAAAGCGGATTAATAAACAATACCATTACCTCTATTGAAGAAGATGAAACGGGTATGCTCTGGCTTAGTACTAAAAAGGGAATATGCAGTCTGAATCCCTTAACAAACGAAATCAAAGTTCTCAATATAAGCCGAAACTCAAGGGTGAACGAATTTCATATAAATTCCTCTTTTAGCGATCAGACCGGGAAATTATATTTTGGAGGAATTGAAGGCTTAATAAGTTTTGATCCTGATACACTATTGAGTACTGATATAACTTTCAATGTCAGACTTACCGGTTTCGAACTTTTTAATAAGGAGGTACCAGTCAGCGAAAACTCTCCACTTAAAAAACAAATTACCTATTCCGACCGAATTGTATTAAATCAGAAGCAAAGCGTATTTACTTTCAAATTTGCAGCCCTTGATTATCCGTTTTCCGATAATTGCCAGTATGCCGTTAAAATGGAAGGATTTGAACAGAACTGGCGTGAAATGGGTTCGCAAAATACAGCTACCTATACTAACCTTTCACCTGGCAAATATATCTTTAAGATAAAAGCCAAATCATTTAATTCTGACTGGGGCGACACCTTTACTTCTATTGCAATAACAGTTAAACCACCATTAATGAAAACCTGGTGGGCAATTGCATTATATGTGCTGATTTTTACCGGTCTTCTTTATGCTTTTCAACGATATACCTTTAAATGGGCCCAGCTGAAGAATAATTTGAAGGTTGAAAGATTAAAGCGGGAGCAGGAATCCAGTATCCACCAACTCAAGGTGCGATTCTTTACAAATATCTCGCATGAGCTAAGAACACCACTTACCCTAATTTTGGACCCACTTAATAATCTGATCGAGTCGAGACAGGGAGGCATGCTGATTCAACGATCACTGAAAATCATTAAGAAAAATACCGACCGATTACTTCAGTTAATAAACGAACTGCTGGATTTTCGTAAAATTGAACTCAGAAAAATAAGTTTAAAAGTTGCTGAAGGCAACATCATTAAATTTACAAAAGAAGTTTTTCTTTCTTTCCGGGAATATGCACGAAATCACAACATTAACTATACATTTTATTCTCCCTCTGACAGACTATTGGTTTGGTACGACCGGCATCATTTGGAAAAGGTAATATACAATCTTCTTTCCAATGCGTTCAAGTATACACACGAAAAGGGGAATATTGCCGTGAAAGTAATGCCTGAAGATAATTTTGTGAATATCACTGTGGAAGACGATGGCGATGGAATATCGGAAAATCAATTACCACATGTTTTTGAAAGATTCTACCAGACCGATAGGTCCCCAGCAGAACAGCAGCCTGGATTTGGTATTGGACTATCGATTGCTAAAGAATTAATAAATATGCATTCAGGACAAATCAGCGTAAGATCAAAATCAGGCGAAGGCAGTATTTTCACTATTAATTTACCCCTGGGAAAAGAACATTTCCCTGAAGAAATAATCGTGAAAGATTATAAGAATAGTGAACAAATTGAAAATTACCAGTTCGGAGCTATCGGAGGTAAGAACGAAGAAGGCAAATCTGAGGATTTCAGTGAAATTAAGGGGCAAACCGTTTTAATAGTAGAAGATAACGACGATTTAAGGACATATCTTTGCGAAAATATGAGCCGTTTGTTTATTACGTCCGGGGCAGCCAATGGCAAGGAGGGGATAGAAAAAGCCATTGAATTAATACCTGATATTATTATAAGCGATGTAATGATGCCTGTTACCGATGGTATTGAACTGTGCCGGAAACTCAAATCAGATATGCGCACCAGTCATATACCGATAATTCTGCTTACAGCCCGCACAGCCTCATTATACAAGGTAGAAGGTCTTGAAACTGGAGCCGACGATTATCTCACCAAGCCCTTCAGGATGGATGAACTAAAACTCAGAATAAAAAACATTCTGAATAATCGGAAAATACTCCGCGAGCGGTATATGAAAGAAGCTCTGTTACAGCCAAAAGAGATAATAATCACTTCTCCCGATGAGAAATTTCTTATAAACCTGATAGAGATCATCGAAAATCATATCGATCAGTCTGAATTTAAGGTCGAATTGCTAATTCGCGAACTTGGAATGAGCCACTCTGTTATCTATAAAAAACTCAAAGCACTCACCGGACAATCGCTTGTTGAATTTGTACGCGACGTAAGGTTAAAAAGGTCCGCCCAATTATTAAGCCAGAATAAGCTTTCGGTCACTGAAATTTGTTATCAGGTAGGTTTTACCGATAGAAGGTATTTCAGCCAGGTATTCAAGAAAAAATATGGAAATACTCCCAGTGATTATGCTGCCAGTCAAACAGAGGTAAAGGCTAAAAAATTCGATTAAAAATTGTATTGATATTGGGCATGTAAAATAAAAAGGAGAGTTGGTAAACTCTCCTTTTAAAATAGTGTTGTTTTATAAAAATTATCTGTCTCTAAGTGCCTGGATTACGTCACCTTCGAAAGTAGAATAATTTATTTTTAAAGCACTGGCCTTTCTTAACTCTTGTTTCACATCGGTTACAACTCCCATTTCAGTTTTCCTGTCAATTTTGAGTGATACAGTCATTTTATTCCGATCCACCTCATCAATTTGCTCACGCTTAGAAGCAATAAAGTCTCGAATCTCTTCCGGTTCAGCAAAGGCATCGTTGAGTTGAATCCGGGGCACCGTACCAAATACTTTGGTGTTTAAGGGTTTCCCTATATAGATATAACTGACAAGTGATTTTTCTTCCAGCTTCTTAACCTGATCGGCTGTTGGAGGTGCAAGTTGAACTCTCAGATCAACTTCACGCATTACGGTAGTAACCATAAAAAAGAAAAGAAGCATAAATATGACATCAGGAAGTGAGGCAGTAGAAATTGCCGTAACTGTTTTCTCTTTGCCTTTACTAAATTTTGACATTTTATTTCCCTCCTATATTTTTAGGTTCAGCTTCCGAAATTTTCATCGGGTAAACTTCGTCAATGGCGTCTATACGTTTCTTTGCCTCCTCATCATCACCCAGTTGAGAATATTTTACCCTGAATTTTCGCATCGACAACTCCTCCCTGAGCTCGTTATAAGCAGCAGCCAGTTCATTCTGCACCGCAATATACATTTCGTACGATGTTCCCCGGTCGTTTTGGAGCGATATTACATGTGATTTGGTTACCTCCACCTGTCCGAAAATCGGAACTTCAATCCATTCCTTTGTAGGCAGTGTAGGATCATCATAGGGATTCTCGATAAACACTTTTGCAGCTTTCCGAAGATCTTTGATATCCATTAGTTCCCCTTCAACCAGTAATTGATTATCCCTGTTGACGAGCACGACAAATATATTACGTTCCTTAACTTTAACCTCCTCTTCCTGGGTTATTTCTTCAGGCATGGGAGGCAATTTTCGCACTATTCCCATGTCGGTATCCATTGTAGTGGAAACCAGAAAGAAAATAAGTAACAGGAAGGCAATATCAGCCATCGATCCCGCATTGATCTCCTGTAAATTTCTTCTAGCCATAATTAAATATTTTAATTGCTTAAACAGCTATATTTTATCTGAATGCATTATATACCTCAGATACAATAATGCCAAGAAATGACAGTATAGCGAGAATATATGTGGCATTTAATCCTGTTCCTACCCACTTAAGAACCGAGGCTGTAGGTAGCTTTGCGATACTTAAATTGGATAATGGTTCGGATGAAGCAAATAGGTAAGAGAGTACAAATAGTACCACAGCTATAATAATCACTATAAGAAAGTTTTTCACCACCTTTGGATTGGAAATGACATTTGACAATGAAAAAACCACAGTCACCACACCCGTAATAATAAAGAGTATCAATGCCCAGACCAAAATAATAGAAGTAAAATTCTTCTCTTCCATAGTGGTCCCTATTGTATCAGGCACGCTTCCACCCAGGTAGTATAATCCGGCAAATATGACGGATATCCCGGCAACTATATATAGAACGATCGAGGATATTCTTTGAATGCCAGTCATAGCTTATTTACTTTTTAAATTGAATTTAATGAGCAGATCAACAAGCGAAATGGAAGAGTCTTCCATTTTATTCACTATGCTGTCAATTTTCGATAGAATATAATTATAAAAGAGTTGTAAAACAACCGCAACAATCAAACCAAACAATGTAGTAAGCAGGGCAACTCCGATACCACCTGCAACAATTTGCGGACTTACATTACCAGCCTGACGGATATTATCGAAGGCCTGAATCATCCCGATTACTGTTCCCATAAATCCAAGCATAGGAGCTATTGAAATAAACAGAGATATCCAACTGAGATTTTTTTCAAGTAATCCCATTTGTACACTTCCATAAGAAACGATTGATTTTTCAACCATTTCAAGACCTTCACTGGAACGATCAAGACCCTGATAAAATATGCTGGCAACAGGCCCCCGTGTGTTTCGGCATACTTCTTTAGCTGCTTCAATACCCCCTTCATTTAGGGCATCTTCAATTTTATCGAGTAGTTTATCGGTATTGGTAGTAGCCAGATTCAGATAAAGAATTCTTTCAATAGCCAGAGCAAGACCAAAAATCAAACAGAGAAGAATAATTCCCATAAAACCGGCACCCCCCTCGATAAATTTAGCTTTTACTGTTGCATGCAACGGAACTTCATCTTCAGCTACCGGTTCATCTACCACTGGTACAGTAACCTCTGCCTTAACAGTATCAGCCACCACCTGTGTAGTATCAGTAGTTGAAGTATTATCCCCTTGAGCACAAATTATATTTGATACTCCAAAACTTAGTATCCCAATTACTGCTATGAGTGCAAATAATTTTTTCATGACGTAATTTTTAATTATTAATGATTAATTTCTTGATTTTTTTGTTATTGAATTCCAAGCACTTTATTAAATAAATCAACTGTGTTCTTTCGACTGGAAAAATAATCATTCTCAATGACAAAAGCCAAATAGAATGAGTAAACTTTCTTTTTCCTTAGTCCGAATCCTAACTTTTATGAAATTCCCTTCGTTTCTCTCTTCAAAGATCGTTATTTTACAACATTTTGCGGAGAGAGAGGGATTCGAACCCTCGATACCGTTTCACGCGGTATACACACTTTCCAGGCGTGCGCCTTCGACCACTCGGCCATCTCTCCTGTTTTTTCAAAGCCCACGCGAATTTCAGCGCCGAAAATTACTAAAAAAAAATTAATTGCAAATTATCCCTTGCTTAATTCTCCCTGTAATGATCTATTTAAATCCTTTATAATTTCAGAATTTGTTGAATACCTGCCAAGTAAATACATCAATTTGGTGATAGCAGCTTCCGAAGTGATATCGTATCCGCTTATTACTCCAATTTTACCAAGTGCCCTGCTGGTTTCATACATTCCCATTTCCACACGACCCTCGGCACATTGAGTGACACTGATTACAACAATACCGGCATCGATTGCTCTCTTAATTTCGTTAAGAAACCATGTTTCGTTGGGAGCATTGCCCGCACCAAAAGTTTCAAGTACTAATGCCCGTAAGCCCTTAATAGTTAATACTGCTTCCACAACCTTTTGCAGAATACCCGGATAAAGCCTGAGTAAAGTAACATTCGGATCAAGCTTTGTATGAATAATAAGCTCATGGTCAGTTTTGGGATAATTTATAGCCGGATAATTGAATCGCAAATGTACACCGCTCTCCGCCAAAGGGGGATAATTGTACGATTGAAATGCTTTAAAATCATCAGCATTATGCTTAATGGTGCGATTCCCCCTGAAAAGCTTATTTTGAAAAAAAATGGCTACTTCCGGAACTACAGGTCGGTCGCTATGTTGGGAGGCTGCTATTTCAATAGCAGTTATCAGATTCTCTTTAGCATCGGTACGTAAAGAACCCAACGGTAATTGAGAACCGGTAAAAATTACCGGTTTTGTTAAATTCTCCAGCATAAAGCTTAAAGCGGAAGCTGAAAATGCCATGGTGTCGGTGCCATGGAGTACAATAAATCCATCGAAACGTTTATAATTTTCTTTAATGATTTCAGCAAGTTTAATCCATAAGCCCGGGCTGATATTTGAAGAGTCAAGTAATGGATTGAAAGTATAGGAACTTAGTTGAAACCCGGTTTTCTTTAACTCAGGTATCTCATCAACAATGTTTTCGAACGGAAAAGGCACTAATGTTCCTGTTTCAGGATCGTGCTTCATGCCAATGGTACCCCCCGTATAAATTATCAGTAATGCAACAGGCTTTGTCATTGAAATTAAATTTTAAATAGCTCCTTCACGTTACATGTAGTTATTTCACCAACCTCATCAACAGCCAGTCCTTTTATTTCGGCCAGTTTTTGTGCAGTATGAATAAGGTAACTGCTTTCATTTCTTTTCCCCCGGTAAGGTACGGGAGCAAGATACGGTGAATCCGTTTCAAGTACAATATGTTCGAGATCAACTTCTTTAACTACTTCTGAGAGATTTGAATTTTTAAAAGTGAGAATTCCTCCTATTCCCAGCATAAATCCCATGGATGTTATTCCCCTGGCAAGTGACAGATCTCCTGTAAAGGCATGAAAAATACCAGTAATGCCTTCAAATTCTTTCTTCTTTACAATATTGAGTATTTCATTGAAGGAATTGCGAGCATGTATTACCACCGGGAGATTTAATTGCAGGGCCATTTCGAGTTGTCGCCTGAAAACCGCAATTTGTTCTTCCAGGGAATCCGTATCCCAATATAAATCGATTCCGATTTCACCAATTCCTTTATAGCTAAAAGAGTGGAGTTGCTGTAAAATTATATCCAGTTCCTTCTTGTAATCTTTCTTCACATGTGTCGGATGGAGCCCCATCAGAGGTATCATTTGTTCCGGATAGGCATCGTAAAGAGAGTGCAGGCGGTTAATGGTTTTTGAATCGATATTGGGAAGTATGATTTTACTTATTCCGTTTTTAGCGGCCCGCTGAACGACCTGATCAATATCATTATTAAAAACATCGAGGTAAATATGAGCATGTGTGTCTATCAATTGCATTGAATTTCTCAGGTATCGAATATTCTACGAAAATAGAAAGAACGGATGAAATATTCGTTTAAATCTTCCTGTAATAATTACCGGGTAGCGTCTTCACTAGTCCGCTGAATTCAAGGTTTAACAGGGTAGCTGATACCCGTGCAATAGGTATTTCAAGCGATACACTGATTTCGTCAAGAGGAGAGTCTCCCTTTTCTTCAAGATGATGTATTATTTTTTCTTCCACAGGATTCAATTGAACAAAGAGTGATTTCTGAATGGATCCCGGTTTTTTCTTCTCCCAGAACCAGCCCATAGCCAATTCAATATCGGATCCGTTTTCAACCAGCGCAGCCTTATTCTGTTTAATAAGATTGTTGCACCCTCCGGAATAAGTATCTGATCCTCTGCCCGGAACAGCGAACACTTCGCGATTATATGAATTTGCCAGATCGGCTGTTATCAGTGCTCCGCCTTTTACAGCCGATTCGATAACTATAGTAGCATCAGCAATGCCGGCAATGATACGGTTACGGCTCACAAAATTACCGGGATCAGGCTTGCGCTCGCTCTGAAATTCTGTTATGAGTGCTCCCTGAGAGATAATTTTTTTTGCATACCTGGCATGTAAAGAAGGATAAATGAACTCAAAACCGTGCCCTAAAACCGCGATAGTCTTCAGATTATTTTTTAATGCAGCTTTGTGTGCCGTAATATCGATCCCATAAGCCAGTCCGCTCACCACCAGCAAATCGGGGTATTGCGCGGCAAGAAAAGTTATAATTTCTTCAGTGCACGATTTTCCATACTCGGAAGCATTGCGGGTACCCACTATGCTAATGACTTTTGGAACATTAAAATCAATGTCTCCCTTAACATAGACTATTACTGGTGCATCCTCACATTCGCGCAACCGGACCGGAAAATTATCATCGAGATAAAATATAGGTTGAATACCTTCTTTCTGAATGTACTGTAGCTCCTTTTCAGCTTCCTGAAGCAGTTTACCGGTGTTAAAGAGCGAAGCCTTTACCTCACCTATTCCGGGAATTTTCTCCAGAAACTTCTTTTTCTCACTGAATACCGCCTCCACACTTCCGGCATAGGCTACAAGCCGCCTTACCAGTTTGGGTCCGATATAGGGAATAGCGTTGAGCGCTATTTTCATTTGTAAGTCATCCATATTGCGCCTGTCTGTGGAGTGGGTAATTATTTATATCTGTCCAGAGCCTTTATCAGTAACTGCAATTCATCAGCACTTAAACCTGTTATGCTAACGCCCGGGTATTTCACATCTCTTTCTTTCAAACGCTGCAGGAGAACAATCTTTTTCTTCAGGCCGAAAATGGATCTTTTTATCTCATAACCACTGAATACTTTCTTCGGAATTTCGATTGAATTTTTTTGCCGGTTAAATATACTCATTGAAAAATAACGCAAAATGATCTTTTCATCCTCATCGCTGAAGTAGATATAGTTCAACTCAAAAAACGCTTCCAGAATAAGGGAAAGAACATAAATGCCCATTACAATTAATGCCCACCGATACTTGCTGATCCCGAGAAAATTATCCCCCAGGCTACCAATTAAAATAATAGTGGCTGCCACAGCCATAAAAGCAATAAGAGTCAGGAATCTGCGAAGCTGTGTTTTAATTACGGTTCGTTGAATGTCGATTACCATTGGCTGACAATTTTTTGTTAAATATATTGTATATATTTCTTTTTCAAAAGCTTGTCTCTACAATCTATACTCTCTTTTTCCGAAAAAAATTTTTCAATAGCAATTCCGATTCATGTGCCATGATTCCGGTAATAATTTCCGTTTTCGGATGCAACAAGGGCATTTGAACTCTTGTAAATCCTTTTTTCAGATCGGGCGCTCCATAGACCAGCTTTTGCAATTGCGCCCAGAACATGGCACCGGCACACATTACACAGGGTTCAAGTGTAATATACATAGTGCACTCATTCAGGTATTTGTTCCCTATGGTATTAGCAGCAGCCGTAATCACCTGCATCTCGGCATGAGCGGTGACATCGTTCAGGGTCTCTGTCATATTATATCCGCGGGCAACAATAGTATTGTTTGCCACCACCACAGCACCTACAGGGATCTCATTCCTGTCGAAAGCCCTACGTGCCTCGATAAGAGCCTGTTTCATGAAATATTCATTGTTTAAGAAATCATCTACCACCCTAAATTTATTTTATATCCCTTTTCGTTATACAGCCGATAATTTTCTGCCGATAAGTTCCGGTAAAAATAGAATAAAATACAATACGCTTATTTCTACAGAAACAAACCTGACTTTTAATTTATTTCATAATTTTTCGTTTTTCAGGATCTTAATTGATGGCAGGAATGAAAAGAAAGGCATACCTTTAATTGATCACAGTAAAAAATCCGATATGGACTCAGATGCCATGAACAAATTCGAATTTCTTTTGGGAGACTGGAACCTCGATTACCGAATCCCAAAGAGTAGTTTCAGTGAAGCAGGTACAGATACCGGAACCGGATCGTTTAAAAAAATATTGGATGACCGGTATGCACAGTTTGATTATACAACTCAATCGGGGGGTAAAGCTAAAGGTATTTTTGCCTGGGATAGCAAGGTGCAGGTTTACCGTTACTGGTGGTTCGAAAATTCTGGTAATTTCCTGTCGGCGACCTGTAGTTTTATTGATAAGGATATCCTTGTCATGAACTGGCACGATTCGGTATTGGTGCAGACTTTCGTAAAAGACGGACCGGATAAAGTAGTCCTGAACATGCAGTATCCTTCTATAAAGGGAGGACATGATTCTGTATTGGAAGTAATATTTACAAGGAAAAAGTAACAAGAGAAACAAGCCGTACAAAACACAAAATCAAATCTGTAATTACAAGCAACCAGCACCTAATTTCTAAACCTCTCAACCACTAAACATCTCAACCACTCAACTTCACAATCACCCATCACCCTACCTTCACTATCACCTTCGCATAGCTTCGGTGATCGAAGAAAGTTTCAGTGAACAAAGCCAGCGACCTGATCCACTAACTTCATTTCATCAATTCATCAGTTCTTCGATTCACCATTTACCATTCATCAATCATCAACTATTTGATTTCCGCCAATTAAATTGTAATTTGCCACTTGATAAGCAGTGAATTAACGACTGCATATCTGCTAACCAGATTTCTTGAGTAACGCAACCAAATTCAGGAAAATAGCATCATTGAATAAACCTGTACAACCATGAAAAATGTATATAGTATTTCAATTTTTATATTGATCTCCGGCATTTTTCTGATTTCCTGCGAATCGGAGAACAATACAACACCTAATGATCCTGAATTTTCTATTGAATTTTCTGATGGTACGATCATTGGAGAAAATGACCTGTTATTTTATGATAGCTCTACTCATATGTTATTTCTTAAAGAGGCTCTGATTCTCGATTATGAGGAAATAAAAGAGCACAACTTTCTGTTTAGTACATTCGCAGTATTAGTCGGTAAGGATACCATTTATAAGGGTATTCTGTATCCCAGTGTTTTTTCTGCAATGCCCCCGGTTCCCATTTATATCTTCCGCGACTTTGATTATTATTATGGAAATAACATAGTGCAGATACAGTGTTATATTGACTCTCTTGATTTCAGGAACGATCTCCGTATAATCCATGCCCTTGAAAACAATGGGCTTTTGCATCATGGACTTTCATGTACCATCGATAGTGTTCGTGTAACTTCCTGTCAGGATCATTCTGATGTTGTCTGCACCTTTACCATAAAAAACCATGATCGGATTAATTACTACATCCCTGATCCGGAAAAAATGGGTCAACTTGATTTCAACTATTATACCGGAGGATTAAATTTTAACAGCCAGGAAGGTTATGATATGTATTTTCTGCGATGGAGTGTCCCGGGTTCTGACTGGGACAATTTGACAATGGATGACTTATCCCTTCTGAGAAGTGAAAACGAAGTTACCTATACATTTACCTCATCAGATTATGATGCCATGGAAATGGGGCTATATACCGGCTATCTCAGGTTCTGGGGAACAAAAGATAATACGCCTGAATTTACACTGGAGCAGCCGGATGGCAGAATTTGGGTAGGCGGAGTATATTCTGGTATCGATAGTGTGATGGTTGAGTAAAACACAAGAAACAATCTGAACCAACAGCTGAAATCAAACCTGCTCACCTGTCTGCTGGCTTGTTTTTTCCAGCCATGTTGTCACATTGAGCGAAGTCGAAATGTGTTGGATACCAGTGTAACCCATCCTTCGACTACGCTCAGGATGACTGTTCAAAGGTCTGAACTCAGGATGACCCTTCAAAGGCCTGCTCTCAGGATGACAGTTCAGAGGTCTTCTTCCGGGTGGCAGCTATCGAAAAAAGCATGGACCCTTACATTCCTTTTGTATTTTCCCAAATATTGTAACTTGCAGTTAACTAAAACAATCCAACCATGACTAAAAAAACTACATCCGTTGCTGAAAGTAAACTGCCCGAGGTAATTTCTTATATGACCCTAAGAAAGGCAGTAGGTATTATCGGGGTATCTTTACCCATTGTTCTGTTAACCGGATCCCTGGTATTGGCTAATTGTTGCGAAGTGCAGGGATCGATAAGTAAATATTATCATACGGTTATGCAAAATTTCTTTGTCGGAGCGCTGTGTGCTGTTGCTTTGTTCCTCTGGGCCTATAAAGGCTACAAAAGAAATAAGGATGATAAGAAAAAGTATATTGAGGATAATCCGGCTGGCAACCTGGCTGCGCTGTTTGCATTGGGAGTAGCTTTCTTCCCAACGTATATAGGCCCCGAAGATTTAACTCCGTGCATCACCGGATTATATTGCCGAGATGTAATTGGTATACTGCACCTGGGCTGGGCCCTCCTGTTTTTCCTTACTCTTGCCTACTTCTCTATAGTCTTATTTACAAAAGGAAGAAATAAGAAAAAGAACCGCTTATTCAGGGTTTGCGGTTATACGATACTGGCATGCATTTTAATTATTATCGTCTATAAGTTTCTGCTTAAGAAATTTTTTCCTCAACTGCAGGAGCTGGACCCCATTTTCTGGCTGGAAACTATTGCCTTGTGGGCATTTGGAATCTCATGGTTAACAAAAGGAAATTTGTTGCTAAGGGATACTGAGCAACAAAGCGAACCGGCCAAAATCGCTTAAGCTGAGAGTGCATTGTAAATCATTCTCGACTTAAGTTGTCACATTGAGCGCAGCCCTGTCGGTAAGCCTTGCACCTCCGCTAAAGCTTTCACCGGTGGCCGTAGCCTTTGGCGAAGGACTCAGCGGCACACGGATGACAGCCGATAGGAGTCGAAATGTGAGGGTTGCCGGTGTAGTCCATCCTTCGACTACGCTCAGGATGACTATTCAGAGGTATCCGCTCAGGATGACTGTTCAGAGGTCTGTACTCAGGATGACTGTTCAGAGGTCTGCGCTCAGGATAACTGTGCAGGTATTACAATTCATTTTGCAGTAGTTGAAATAAATGTTACCAACTTCCAAAATTTAATTAAGCCCATCATTTCCAAATCTCG
>Ga0307422_1000441_pt1 | contig 23610 bp, 14 predicted proteins | sample SalMarWE160290MG_FD_202153 | JGI IMG/M metagenome (GOLD analysis project Ga0307422, IMG submission 202153) | Salt marsh sediment microbial communities from the Plum Island Ecosystem LTER, Massachusetts, United States - WE1602-90 | ecosystem: Environmental > Aquatic > Marine > Intertidal zone >...
TCTACAAACGATTGAGTGAGAAAGAACTTTCAGCAATCGAAGAGGAGGCAAAAGCAACGTTGAAAAAAGCCCATAAAGCCGCGTTAAAGGCTCCGGAGCCCGATAGCCGGTCTGTGCTTGATTTTGTCATTCCCGAACCGTACAAACCCGAAAAATACAAAGAGGGGATCCATTCCGGGACAGGAGAAAAGAAAAAATTCATCACTGCCCTGAACGAAACACTGAAAGCTGAATTCAGGATCAATCCTGATACCTTTATATGGGGCCAGGATATGGCCAATAAGGACAAAGGGGGAATATTTAATGTATCGAAGGGCATGCAGCAGGAGTTTGGCCCGAAAAGGGTCTTTAACGCACCGATAGCGGAAGATTATATTCTGGGTACTGCAAACGGAATGTCACGATACAACGAAAAAATCAGGATCGTTGTGGAGGGAGCAGAATTTGCTGATTACTTCTGGCCGGCCATGGAACAGTATGTGGATTCCAGCCATGATTACTGGCGTTCAAACGGAAAATTTGTCCCCAACGTAACCATTCGCCTGGCCTCGGGAGGCTATATCGGAGGCGGATTATACCATTCACAGACCATCGAAGGGGCTTTGGCCTCCTTGCCGGGCGTCCGGATCGTTTACCCTTCATTTGCCGATGATGCAGCAGGACTTTTGCGCACTTCCCTGCGTTCAAAAGGGCTGACCCTCTTTATGGAACCAAAAGCTTTGTACCAGAATCCCCTGGCTGCAACTGTCGTACCTGACGACTTTGAGGTCCCCTTCGGAAAAGCCCGGATCAGAAGAGAAGGGAAGGATCTCACGATTGTAACATACGGGAATACAACCCATATGAGCCTCGAAGCAGCTGAGAAAATAGCGAAGGAAGAAGGATACAACATCGAAGTAATTGACCTTCGTTCGTTGATTCCACTCGATAAAGAAACCATCGTTACCTCCGTGAAAAAAACAAACAAAGCACTGGTTGTTCATGAAGATAAAGTGTTCGGAGGTTTTGGAGGTGAACTGGTTTCCCTGATTATGGAAGAAGCTTTTGAATCCCTTGATGGCCCGGTATACAGAGTGGGAGCAACCTTTACACCGGTTGGATTTCATAAAAACCTGGAACAGGCAATCCTGCCTAACACCGATAAAATACGCGAAGCAGCAAAAAAGATTCTTAAATACTGAAATAAAAGCAAAAAACACCTAATTTGGAAATGGTATGAAGAAAACAGCTTTGATTTACAGCTTTAAATCGAATAAAACCAAACGGATTGCCGAAAAAATAGCCGGTGAATTTTCAGAAGGAGAGATCACCAAAGTAAATGCGGATACCTTGACAGAAGAAGAATTTTTATCTTTTGATAACTACATCCTGGGAGTGCCAACCTGGTTCGACGGGGAGTTGCCAATCTACTGGGATGAATGGATCCCGGCCCTGGAAGAGATGGATTTAAAAGGCAAAACTTTTGCCGTTTTCGGACTGGGTGATCAAAAGGGATACCCTGAAAATTTTGCCGATGGAACGGGCATTATGGCCAAGTATATAACAGACTGCGGCGGAAAATTAATAGGAAGTACCTCCGCAGAAGGCTATACCTTTGAATCTTCCGCAGCCCTGGATAACGGGAAGTTTCTCGGACTGGTAATTGACCAGGAAAACCAGCCGCGGATGACCCCGGAAAGAGTGAAAAAATGGGTTGCTGATATAAAAAAGCATTTCAATTAATTATTAATTCTCATTCGTAAGGTTCCATCTTTAACAGGACGGTTTTTGATTTTCGTATCTTTGGCCCCGAACCAAAAAAATGGCCATGAAAAGAAAAAAGAACATAGGTATTGTCTCGCATGATAACCGGAAATCCGATATGTTGGGATGGGTCTCCTGGAACTGGAAAGAATTTATATCGCATAGCCTGGTTTGTACAGGAACTACCGGGAAACTGGTAGAAGAACTCCTCTGGGATAAATGCAAGGAAAACAATGAAGTGCCCCCATCCATGACCTTGTTGAAGTCAGGACCCCTTGGCGGTGACCAGCAACTGGGGGCTATGATCTCCGAAGGAAAGGTCGATATGCTGTTTTTCTTCTGGGACCCGATGCAACCACAACCCCACGATGTTGACGTGAAAGCGCTGTTGCGTATTGCAGTTCTTTACAATATTCCTACCGCTTCAAACCGGTCTACCGCTGATTTTCTGATCTCTTCCCCCTTATTCCATGATGAATATATGCCGATAGTGAAAGATTACTCCGCTTATATTACAAGGGATGTGAATATATAGTCCGGGTTGGGGCTTTTTTTTTACTACCTTTATTCCATGCAAACAAAACCAGTCACATTTTTAAAATTTCCCGAATATCCGGGGGGCAAAGAACCCTTCAAACGATTTGTCAGGGAGCATTTGAAATACCCGCAGGAAGCACTGGAAAACAAAATTGAGGGTACGGTATACCTGAATGCTGAAATTACGCATAAGGGCGAAGTAATTCATATTAAGGTAGAAAAAGGAATTGGCTATGGTTGCGATGAAGAGGCCAAACGCGTTTTAAGCCTGATGAAATTCGGAGGAGTAAAAAACAGGGGAGTAAAAGTAAAAACCCGGAAAAAATTCAGGATCAATTTTAAATTACCTGAAAATAAAGATATTACATACAAATACTCCTTTAAGAAGGGGAGGAGCAAACCGGAAGATCCTTCAGAAAAATCAACGGTTTACTCCTACACCATCCACACAGGATCCAAAGAGTAAACTAATAGATATCGGTTAAAGTTTACATTTATGAATTCGATATTGTAGCCTGTTCCGAATGTGTACAAAATCAAATCAATGATTCTGAAAGACAGTTTTGTAGGAGTAGTGCAGTGCTACGTAATATGGCTTCAGAAAATAAAAGATATCATCTATCAATTGCCAGGAAAGAATCTATAATTGACAAATGTGAATCTGATATTTTTCTTAATAATGAACATCTCCTTAGAATAAATAAAGATCTGAATGAATTAAAAAAACAATCCCTCAGTATTGATTTTCAAAATCCTATGGATTAAATTTATTCTCTCCTTCTTTGATGGTGGATTCTTAATTCAATGTTGTCTATGTCTAAAAATGGTTCCGGGTACTTCAATTGTTTATCGGGCTGAAAGCCCGGATTACTTCAGCCCGGCGGCAACGCCCCGGGTTGAATGACGACCCTATAGCTTCGCCCTGAAAGGGCAGGTTAATCAGACCACGTATATTCTTTTAATCTGCCCTTTCAGGGCATTGTTTTCTGCAATCCTTCGGAGATAAATCCGGCAATAATGCCGGATACATAATTTGAATAAGCGTGTCCTATAATTGATATTAAGTTAAATAGCGTATATGTAAAAAATGGAGACATTTAGCCCCCATTTGTGATATTATTAATTTTTCAATAGACTATCCATTTTCTGATACAAGGGCTGGTATTTATCTTCGTCCCTCGGAACCATCCTGTAATACAGGTTCTTCAAGGTTTCGATCGTAGCCCTGTCATCGCTTTTTATTTCGTGGCATTTTATCATATGAGGCAATGCAAGATCCCACCATTTATCACATTTTGCCAGTTCTTGCTCATACCTTTCATTTTCATTTGCAGGCACATCAATGGCTTTCTCGTATTGTTCCACTCCTTTGTTATAATAATATGCCCCCAGGTTGAAATGAGCATTAAAATAGGTATCATCCAGTTCAATTGCTTTTTTATAATTTTCAATTGTTTTTTCATCTTCATTGAGGGCATCGTATAACGATCCCCGTGCAAAATAAAATTGCGGTTCCGTAGGATCCTGTTCAATCGCAAGATTCAGATAGCGCATTGCTTCATCCTTTTGATCGATTTGCAGGTAGATGGAGATCATTTCTGTTAAAATGTCGTTATCGTTCGGGTATTTTTCAAATCCTTCCTTAAGTGCTTCCAGTGCACTTGCCGTATCTTTGTTCATTTTGTAGGCAGCGGATATCAAAATATAGGTTCGTCCCTCGTTATAGCCTAACTCTGCTACCTTGCGGTAATATTTAATTGCCTGATCGTATTTTTCGGCATTGTAAGCAGCGAGACCGGCATTATACATGATTACCGTATCTACTACACCGGGATTATCTTGCTTTATAACAGGGACTTCACCGACTTCCAGGAGCTGTTCGAATGATTGAAACGCTTTATTGTAATCCTGGTTGTTAAAGGCCTGGACTGCCTGATCGGTCAAATCCGGCTGCAGAAAGGTAAACTTAATTTTCAATTCTTTGTCGTACTTCCCTTTATCATCCAGTTCATCGGCTTTTTTATAGGATCTGAGTGCCTCTGAAAGCGGATCATCCGAAATTTTCTTGAAATTTTCATCGTCCGATTGAAAAATCGCCTGGAAAATATCTCCCCTTACGATCCAGGTTTTTGGCCATGGTAACGTTTTATCAGATTTTTCCTGATTGGGGTCCACTGCTGATTCAATAGTTTCCAGCGCTTCATCAAGCTTTCCTGCTTCTTTTAAAGACTCTGCGGCGGTTACTTTCCTTTTTTGTGCAAATGTCAGACTGCTTAGAAATACTAAGGCCAACAATATAACGGATCTTTTCATTGGTAAAATTTTTTATTCTGTTTATTTACAAATATATATTAATTTATTCTCTGTACAACCTGAAGATAAACGTTTACTCGTCGTTCAGGTTTTCATTTTCTTCTCCATTGGGTTGTTCATTTTCATTCTGATTCTCATTCTGATTTTCCTCATCCTCATTTCGTACCACCCGGGCGACGGATGCGATCTTATCCCCTTCCCTCAGGTTTATCAGGCGAACACCCTGTGCAGCTCTCCGGTATACGGCGATCTGGTTAACAGCAACCCGTATGGTTATTCCCCCCTGGGTAATGATCATCAGGTCATCCGAATCGTTCACGGCTTTAATTGCCACCAGAGCTCCGGTTTTGTCCGTGATATTCAGGGTTTTTACTCCTTTCCCACCGCGGTTGGTAAACCTGTAATCAACGGTCTTGGAACGCTTTCCGTATCCCTTTTCCGAGATAACCAAAACATCTTCATCTGCATTGCTCACACAAATCATGCCAATAACCTCATCCTCTTTATTCCCAAGGGCAATGCCTTTCACTCCGGCTGCAGTTCTTCCGATTGCACGCACCTTTTGTTCTGAAAAGCGAATTGCCTTGCCGCTTTTAACAGCCATCATGATTTCGCTGGTTCCGTTTGTCAGCTTAGCTTCCAGCAATTCATCGCCCTCTTTGATGGTTATGGCGTTCACGCCGTTTTGTCTGGGGCGTGAATAAGCTTCAAGTTTTGTCTTTTTTATAATCCCTTTGCGTGTCCCGAGAATGATGTAATTGTTATTTATAAATTCACTATCGTCCAGTGTTTTAACCTTAATGTAGGCCAGTACTTTATCGTCCGGGGCAATGTTAAGGATATTCTGTATAGCCCTTCCTTTGGACGCTCTGCTTCCTTCGGGTATCTGATACACTTTCAGCCAGTAACACTTCCCGTTTTTTGTAAACAAAAGCAGTGTATTGTGCATGGAAGCAATAAACATATGTTCCAGGAAATCTTCCTCGCGGGTGGTTCCTCCTTTGGAACCAATCCCTCCCCTACCCTGGGTCCTGAATTCAGTTAATGGGGTGCGTTTGATATATCCCAGATGAGAAATGGTAATAACCATATCTTCATCGGCATAAAAGTCTTCGGGATTAAATTCTTCGGCATTGGGTACCAGCTCTGTACGTCTTTCATCGCCGAATTTATCTTTCACTTCAAGAAGTTCTTCCTTGATGATCTGCATGCGCAATTCCTGGCTGTCAAGAACAGATTTCAGGTATTCGATCTGTTTTAGGATGTCTTCGAATTCACTGCGTAATTTATCCTGTTCAAGTCCGGTAAGTTGCCTTAAGCGCATTTCAACAATAGCACGGGCCTGTATATCGGAAAGTTCGAACTGTTCCATAAGGCTTTCCCTGGCCTCATCGGGGGTTTTGGAGGCCCTGATGATGGCAATCACTTCGTCAATATGATCACTGGCTATGATCAGACCTTCCAGAACATGGGCTCTTTTCTCTGCCTGTTCCAAATCGTATTGCGTTCTCCTGGTAACAACCTCATGCCGGTGATCCACAAACCGGGCAATGATATCTTTCAGGGTCAGCATCTGAGGTCTTCCTTTGACGAGGGCTATGTTGTTAACGTTAAAGGACGTTTGCAGCGCTGTATACCGATAGAGTTTGTTTAAAACCACATTGCTCATTGCATCCCTTTTCAGGTCATATACAATGCGCATCCCGTTGCGGTCCGATTCATCGTTTATATTGGAAATTCCTTCGATCTTTTTATCGTTGATCAGGTCCGCCGTTTTCTGGATCATTTCTGAACGGTTTACCATATAAGGAATTTCGGTAACAACGATCTTTTCCCGGCCTCCTTCATTTTCGATGTGCGCTTTGCCTCTGACAACAATCCTTCCCCTTCCTGTTTTATAGGCATCTATCACGCCCTGGTAACCATAAATGATCCCCCCAGTCGGAAAATCCGGAGCTTTAATGATTTCTATCAGCGCATCCTCATCTATTTCGTTGTTATCGATAAGGGCTATGGTAGCATCGATGGAATCGGTAAGATTATGCGGAGGCATATTGGTTGCCATACCTACGGCAATTCCTGAAGTACCGTTTACAAGAAGAATCGGTATGCGTGTTGCCAAAACGGTTGGTTCTTTTAAGGACTCATCGAAGTTTGGCTGAAAATCAACCGTATTCTTATCCAGATCCGATAAGGTAACCTCCGCAATTTTTGTCAATCTGGCTTCTGTATACCGCATAGCTGCCGGACTGTCACCATCTATCGAGCCGAAATTTCCCTGCCCGTCAACCAGGGGATACCGCAAGGACCAGTTCTGGGCCATCCGTACCATCGTGAAATAAACAGATGAATCGCCATGTGGGTGGTACTTCCCAAGCACCTCCCCTACAATCCTGGCCGACTTTTTATACGACCGGTTTGAGTAAATCCCTAATTCACTCATTCCAAACAATACCCGCCGGTGCACAGGTTTTAATCCATCCCTGACATCCGGCAGGGCCCGGGATACAATAACCGACATTGAATAATCAATGTAGGCTGTTTTCATCTGTTCTTCGATGTTAACTCTTATAATTCTCTCTCCTTCTGCCATTTACACTTTTCTATAAATAATTAAAACGACGTTTTCTGAGGATACAAAAATAGTAAAATACTCGTTTAAAACAGTACAAAACACGGGCTTTTAATCACTGAAATACCGGAAGATATTAACATATAAACTGACAATAATTCAGTTGGCGTTATGCCACATTCATAACTTCCGGAAAAAAATAAACAAAGCCAGTTTATTTTTCTTTATTTTAGTAGGTTTCCTATTGTTGGGAACAATATTTGTAAAGAAAAAATGTAAAATTGTAAAATATATGGATTCTCAATTTTCACCAAGAATAAAAGATATATTGGTATACAGCCGTGAAGAAGCGATCAGGCTGGGGAATGAATTTATCGGACCGGAACATCTGTTTCTTGGCATTCTGAGAGATGGTGAAGGTATTGCTACGGATATTCTGGAAAGTTACGGGATTAACCTTCCCCTGCTTAAGCTGGAAATTGAAAAAAAGATACGAACCGATAAACCTATCAACCTGCAGGCAGAACTTCAGATGTTGAAATCAACCGAAAGGACCTTAAAAATAATCTACCTGGAAGCAAGGTCTTTCAAGAGCACAACAGCCCACAGCGGGCATTTGCTGTTGGCGATCCTTAAAGACAAGGACAGTATGATTACCGGCATACTGAACGATCTGGGAGTAAATTATTACCTGGTAAGATCTCAGCTTCAGGATTACAAACAACCGGAATCCCGCTCGGACTTCCCGGATCAGGACGACGAGGAAGATGATGCCATGGCCAAAGGTCCGTCCGGCTCTTCTTCATCCAAAAAAGCCGGACCCGCAAAATCAGATACACCGGTCCTTGACAATTTCGGAATTGACATTACGCGCCTGGCGGAAGAAAACAGCCTGGACCCCATTGTAGGTAGGGAACGGGAAATAGAGCGGCTGGCCCAGATTTTAAGCCGTCGGAAGAAAAACAATCCGATTCTTATCGGAGAACCCGGAGTGGGTAAATCTGCTATTGCGGAAGGTCTGGCTTTGCGTATTGTTCAGAAAAAGGTTTCCAGGTTATTGTTTGACAAACGACTGGTCAGCCTTGACATCGCTTCCATTGTTGCAGGCACCAAATACCGGGGCCAGTTTGAAGAACGCATGAAGGCTATCCTGAATGAACTTGGCAAGGTTTCGAATGTAATCCTCTTTATAGACGAGATTCACACCATCGTGGGAGCTGGTGGCGCTACCGGCTCACTTGATGCTGCCAATATGCTGAAACCTGCATTGGCCCGGGGCGACATCCAGTGCATCGGTGCCACAACACTCGATGAATACAGGCAACACATTGAAAAAGATGGTGCCCTCGAGAGAAGGTTTCAGAAAATAATGGTTGAACCTACTTCCATGGATGAAACCATCGAAATACTTCATAACATAAAAAGCCGGTACGAAGACCACCACAATGTAACCTATACAGATAAAGCCATCCAGGGCTGCGTAAAACTGACCAGCCGGTATATCACCGACCGCTACCTTCCGGATAAAGCAATTGATGCACTCGATGAAGCAGGATCAAGGGTCCACATTGCAAATATTAACGTACCGGATCGCATCGTTAAACTGGAAGAGAAAATCGAAAAAACCAAAAACGAAAAAATCAACGCAGTTAAAAGCCAGAATTTTGAATTAGCTGCCGATTTCCGTGACAAAGAGAAAAATCTTTTACAACAACTCGACAAGGAAAAGGAGAAATGGGAACAGGACCTGATCAACCACCGGGAAACAGTGGATGAACAAAAAGTGGCTGAAGTAATTGCCATGATGTCCGGAGTGCCTGTACAGCGAATCGCCCAGGCCGAAGGGAAAAGATTGTTGAATATGGGAAAAGAGCTGAAAAGCCAGGTGATCGGTCAGAATGAGGCAATCGACAAAATTGTCAAAGCCATTCAACGCAACAGGGCCGGACTAAAAGACCCGAACCGCCCAATAGGCTCCTTTATTTTTCTCGGTCCTACGGGAGTAGGTAAAACCCAGCTCGCCAAAGTACTGGCAACCTTCCTCTTTGATAGCCTGGATTCCCTGATACGCATTGACATGAGCGAATACATGGAGAAATTCTCCGTTTCAAGGCTTGTAGGTGCCCCTCCGGGATACGTGGGCTATGAAGAAGGAGGACAACTGACCGAAAAAGTCAGAAGAAAACCCTATTCGGTTGTGCTCCTCGACGAAATCGAAAAAGCCCATCCCGATGTATACCATATTCTGCTGCAGCTCCTGGATGAAGGCAGACTGACCGACAGCCTCGGAAGAAATGTGGATTTTAAAAATACCATAATCATCATGACTTCCAACATCGGATCACGGCAATTGAAAGATTTTGGCCGGGGCGTAGGATTTTCTTCCAATAAAACCCCTGAAGATGAAAATGAAAGGATTAAGTATATCATACAAAAAGCATTGAAACAGGCTTTTGCTCCGGAATTTCTGAACCGGGTTGATGATGTTGTCATGTTTAACTCATTGAGTCAGAAAGAGATTCATGAAATCATTGAAATTGAAATCAGAGATCTGTATAAACGGGTTGAAAGCCTGAATTACAAACTTTCCATATCGAATGCTGCCAAGGATTTTATTGCCACCAAAGGATTTGATCCGCAATTTGGAGCCCGTCCGCTAAAAAGGGCTATTCAGAAATACCTGGAAGATGAAATGGCTGAAATCATTATCAAAGCTTCCATTTCCGATGGCGACACAATTTCGGTGGGATTCGATAAAAACAATGAAAAACTGAAAATCCGTATTTTGGGAGTCAAGAAAAATCAAAACCAGGATAAATAAGAAAAAAGCCGGAATAAAATTCCGGCTTTTTACAGATTTATTTATAAAGTTTAGGTTAATTATTTCTTTTCCTTTTCCAGCATGGCTTTCCTGAAGAAACTGCCCTCGTCTGTTGGTGTAAAATTCCAGTCTTTGATCAGGGTAGGTGGCCAATCCGGGTCGAAACACCATACTGTATACGAGATATTCTTTTTATTAAAATAGCCAATAATCGCTTCTCCATACGATTCATCGGAAATACATGGTTCATGGGCTCCGGGGTCGTTGGCATTCATAAAACCAAATTCTGTAGCTATAATAGGATATGTATCAGCTACATATCCCCAGTCCTTTTCCCACTGTGGTTCCCAGGGTTTTTCCCTTTTCTGTGGGTAAGGATGGGTACAATAGGCCACATTTTTGCGGTTGACCGGATTGTCGCCTACTTCATCGAGGAAATATCCCCAGCTTAATCCGGCAACCAGGTAAATTTTGCTGTCATCGACTGCATTAATTTCATCGATAAGCTTTTCAAGGGTAGGCCGCCATGTAGCCCATGTTAACGGAGCACCTGCTTTTGTCGGTTCGTTGTACAGTTCATAAACTGCAACGGTATGGTTTCCTTTATACCTTTCAGCCACTGTTTTCCAGAATTTTACCGTTTCATCCCAGGAGGTGGTATACATGGGTCTGAACCACTTTTCTTCGTTCAGATTGCCTATGGAATGCCAGTCGATGATCACATACATTCCCAGTTCTTCAGCCCATTTAACGCCCTGATCCACAAGTTCGAAATAGGCATCCCATCCCCGGTCATTCAGACGGGTGGGATGAACAGCAAACCGTACCACATTGCACCCCCAGTTTTTGGCTTCGGTAAAATATTCCATATTCCAGTGCCCGTCATGTTCCAGCTTATCCGGATCGGAAAAGCTGACCCCCCGGAGCTGTATGATCTGACCATCCCCGGTTACAATGTTTTTGCCCTCCACTCTCAGTTTCTGAAGAGGTTGTTCCTTGCAAGACCCGGTACAGAAAAGCAAAACGATTAGTAATAAACAGCTATATCTCATAGAATGATTGATTCAGCACTTGATTTAACGGTTGCAAGATATAAATCTTCACAGGAAGCTTATACAATGGATTATGCAATTAATAACGCGTATCTTCCATTTTACAGCAACCAGAAAGATAAAGTCCGGTTTTTTATGATGTGCCCTTACAAATTCATGGGTTTTTACGGTTCAGACCAGATCTCAGAGAGGGCTTTGAAACAATCGGCAGAAGCATCTCTCCTCTCCTCTTCCACCGTGCCGTGGTATGAATTCATGAATCCTTTAGCTGACCCCCATACCGTTTGCATCATTCCGGCATAACGAAGTTTCATCTCTTCCGGGGCATTTCTGATCAGGGTGCGTAGTAGAAGGTCCTGTTCCAGAGCCACATCGCTTTTGCGATAAGGGCATGTGACCACAGTCAGTCCTTTGGCAGCAAACAAAACAGCTGTTGGGTGGGCTTTCTCATAATGCCAGTCACAGATTATTACATCCTTGGATATCAAATCTATAGCACGATGTGTATTGTTGTAACTTCCTTCCCACAGTCCAATGCCGGTGGTCTTCCCGTCAATGAGGCGATCGCCCCAGATCCAGAGTTCTTTGCCCGATTTTTTCAGGTGATCACGGATTTTATTGACCTCGCCTGCAAAAAGTTCCGCTTTATCTCTTCCGTAACAACGGGGACACTGTTCATGCCCGATATAAAAAACCTCATCCATGCCTGCATGGAATGCATCGGCTTCAAAAACTTCCGTTATTTCATCGACGATGTCAAAAACCACATCGTGAACTTCCGGATGAAGCGGACAATAGCTTTTGCAATACAACCCGTCCTCATTGGGCCATTGGTATTCTTCAGGGAATTCCACCTCCGGGGTTTCGTCAAATTCGGGGTAAGCTTCCAGTAGTTTACCAACAGAACCGGCCCATGACTGGTGTCCCAGCAGATTAACCTGCGGCATAAGCCGGATGTTGTTCTTCTGACATACGGCAACCAGTTTTTTTATCTCTTCTTCTTCAAGGGGATGCCCCCCAACCAGTTCAGGATGCGATTTGTACCGGTAGCCGTAATCAACCCGGAGAACCAACGTATTGACTCCGGCCGGGGCAAGTACCTTATCAATAAAATCTGCAAATTCATCTGCCACATCAACCGTAGGAGCAGCGATACACAATCCCCTGACCGGATAAGGTTCTTCGGCTGATACGCGTATGAGAATAGCAAAAAGGATCAGAATAAAAATGGAATACCTCTTCATTTGTTCTGTATTTTAATTTTTAACTGCTGTAATTTACTAAATATTTATCTTATTCAGACTACCAACAAAAAGATGTAAATCAATAGAATTGTTTCATAGTACACAAGACCCATTGTGCATAACTCACCGATCATTGAAGATTTCCAATCTGTTTCCTTTCTTCGTAATAATTACGTAAATCGATCTTTTCATTTCCAACATATTTATATATTTATGCCTTCAATCTCAAAATTAACAAATAACTGCGCAATGAAACTTACGATAATCGATGGTGTGATCATCTTCGCCTATCTTGCTGCAACAGTAGTAATTGGCCTGGTTCTCAAAAAAGTAGCTCAGAAAAGCAAATCCAATTATCTCCTGGGGGGGAATAAACTGCCGTGGTATATGTTGGGTCTCTCCAATGCTTCAGGGATGTTTGACATTTCGGGAACCATGTGGCTGGTCACCCTGCTGTTTGTCTATGGACTCAAAAGCATCTGGATTCCCTGGCTCTGGCCGGTGTTTAACCAGATCTTTTTAATGGTATTCCTCAGCATCTGGCTGCGCAGATCCAAAGTAACCACGGGTGCGGAGTGGATCAACACCCGTTTCGGGCGAAGCCGGGACAGCAATCTTTCCCATGGTGTTGTGGTTATTTTTGCCCTGATTCTCTGCCTGGGATATCTGGCATACGGATTTATCGGATTGGGTAAATTTGTGATGATTTTTATTCCGTGGGATGTGATTGCTCCCTATATCCCGTTTAATGTACCCGCCGAATATATTCCGCATATTTATGGGATTGTCTTCACCTTGTTTGCTGTTTTTTATGCCGTTTTGGGAGGCATGAGCAGTATTGTCTGGGCGGATGTCCTTCAATACATCATCATGACCGTATCGGCGATTCTGATCGGCATCCTGGCCATGAAAGCCCTGAGTGTGGAAACCCTGAATGTCCCGGAAAGCTGGCATTCCCCATTTTTTGGGTGGAAGCTGGACATGGACTGGCGGGGGATTATTGATGAAGTGAATGCCAAGATTGCCAGCGACGGTTATTCCCTGTTTTCCATATTTTTCATGATGATGCTTTTCAAAGGGCTTCTGGTTTCACTGGCCGGCCCGGCACCAACCTACGACCTCCAAAAGATCCTTTCAACAAAATCACCGAAAGAAGCCGCAAAAATGAGTGGTTTTGTATCGGTCGTTTTAATGCCGGTTCGTTATTTCATGATCGCCGGTTTTGCTATCCTTGGTCTGTTGTATTACGACCGGCTGAACCTGTTGGTAGGCGGGGAAATTGACTTTGAGCAGATCCTGCCTTCAGCCATCAGCGAATTTGTGCCGATAGGCTTCATGGGATTGCTCCTGGCGGGACTCCTGGCAGCCTTTAACTCGACATTTGCCGGTACCCTGAATGCCGCACAGGCATACATCGTCAACGACATCTTCCTGCGGTACATCGAACCCGATGCATCCAACCGGAAGATAAAGAACATTAACTACATCACAGGGGTTAGCGTAGTCATTGTCAGCATTATCTTCGGTGTTTTTGCCCAGGATGTGAACAGCATGCTGCAATGGATTGTTTCCGGACTTTACGGAAGCTATGTGGTTTCCAATGTATTAAAATGGTACTGGTGGCGGTTTAACGGCTATGGATACTTCTGGGGTATGGTTGCAGGCCTCGTTCCGGCCCTGATCTTTCCCTATGTATTTTCTGAAACCCTCGACCTCTATTATTTCCCGTGGCTGTTGATCATTTCCATCATCGGAGCGGTGGCAGGGACCTTACTGACCAAACCAACCAATGAAAAAACACTCAAGGAGTTCTACCGGTCAGTGAATCCATGGGGTTTCTGGGGACCCATCCGTGCCAGGGTAATGGCTGAAAACCCGGATTTTAAACCCAACAGGAATTTCAAAACCGATATGTTCAATGTATTGCTGGGGACCATAGCCCAGACAGCACTCGTGGCACTGCCAATCTATATCATATTGAAACAAAGCCTGCCCATATGGATTACCATCATTATTACCCTCGTGTGTGGAGTAATTCTGAAAAAGACCTGGTGGAACAAGCTGCCCGAAAAATAACAGAACGTAGTCCATAAACTCGCGACTCGTAACTCGTAACTCGTAACTAATAAAATGATACCAACCAGAAAAAAATTTGACAGGAAGCTTTCCAAACTGCGCCTGAAACATGAAAAGCTTCTTTCCAGAAAAAACAAACCGTTGAAAAAGATGTACAATGGGATTTATCAACGGTATAAAAGACCGATTCTTACGGGGGAGCATGCCCCTTTACACTGGCGTTTTGATTTCAACTACGAAACCAATCCATACCTCATGCAGCGGATTGGCATCAATGCAGCTTTCAACAGTGGAGCCATCTATCTCGATGGCCACTATTTGTTGCTGGTGCGTACGGAAGGTTGGGACCGCAAATCGTTCTTTGCGGTAGCCGAAAGTCCCAATGGCATTGATAACTGGCGCTTTTGGGAACGACCGGTGACAATGCCTGAGACAGAAGACCCGGACACCAACCTCTACGATATGCGGGTCGTTCAGCATGAAGACGGGTGGATCTACGGGATTTTCTGTGCCGAGCGCAAAGATCCGGACGCTCCCGGGGGGGACACATCACAGGCAACAGCAAGCGGCGGAATTGCCCGTACCAAAGACCTGATAACCTGGGAACGGCTTCCTGATTTTATTTCACACCATGGCCAGCAACGCAACCTGGTACTGCACACCGAATTTATAGAGGGGAAATACGCCTTTTACACCCGGCCCCAGGACGGATTTATCGCTGTAGGAGGAGGCGGAGGAATCGGTTGGGCTCTGGTGGATGATATTGCCCATGCCGAAGCTTTGGAAGAGAAGATCATCGATGAAAAAATATACCATACCATCAAAGAGGTGAAAAACGGCCAGGGGCCTGCTCCCCTGAAAACATCCCGGGGATGGCTCCACCTGGCACATGGCGTGCGCGGATGTGCCGCCGGACTCAGGTATGTGCTGTACATGTTTATGACCCGCCTTGAAGATCCCTCAGAGGTCATTGCACGCCCGGGAGGATATTTCCTGGCACCCGAAGGAAAAGAACGCATAGGCGATGTGTCCAACGTAGTGTTCGCAAACGGATGGATACGCAACGAAAAAGATGAAGTCTTTATCTATTATGCCTCCTCCGATACCAGGATGCATGTTGCTACCTCGACAGTCGATCAACTGATCGATTATTGTATGAATACCCCGGAAGACGGTCTGCGTTCAGCTGAAAGTGTGAAAACAATCAATGCACTGATTGATAAAAATAAGGGAAGGTATTAGATGCTGGAAAGGTTGTCAGTTGTCCCGATACGCTCCGCTCCCGACGGGTCGGGACAGGTTATCGGGATTAATTCCACCAACGTCATTTCTTTCGCTACGCTCAGAAATACCGGGTGTCATTGAATCAGTTGTCAGTTGTCAGATTTTCAGTTCATTCAGTAATTCAGTAATTCAGTTCATTCAGTAATTCAGTCCTTCAATCCTTCAGTTCTTGATTCCTGATTAGGACATAACACGTTTACTTTAAAATATATGATCATGAAGAATACTTATAATTGGGCGATCCTGGGTTGTGGAAATATAGCCCGCAAATTCAGCAGCGACCTGAAACTTCTTCCCAATGCCAGGCTTTACGCTGCAGCATCGAGGGATAGAAAGAAGGCACAGGATTTCGCAGCTGAATCCGGCTTTGAGAAAGCGTATGGAAGCTATGAAGAAATGGTTGCTGACCCGGAAGTGGATATAGTCTACATCGCCACACCCCACTCGCATCACCGCGACCATGCCATCCTTTGTCTGAATCATAAAAAAGCGGTGTTATGTGAAAAAGCTTTTGCCCTGAACAAGAAGGAAGCGATGGAAATGATCCAGGCAGCAAAAAAGAACGACACCTTTCTGATGGAAGCTTTCTGGACCCAGTTCCAACCAGGCTTTCTGAAAGCCCTGGACATCTTGGGATCAGGAGATGTAGGAGAATTAAAAATGGTACGTTCCGACTTTGCCTTCAAGGGGCCTTTTGATGTGAACAACCGGTTGTACAACCTGGCTTTGGGAGCCGGTTCCCTTTTGGATATCGGTATTTACCCGGTATTTGCTGCCCTGCGTACACTGGGGAAACCAGATCGCTTAAAAGCCCTTGCTGACTTTTCAGTTACCGGATCCGAAGAAAGCATCGCCATGGTATTTACATACCATAGCGGACAGATGGCATCCCTGGCATCCAGTTTTGCAGCCTACTCGTCGGTACAGGCCGAATACTGGTGTGAAAAAGGATTTGTCCGGCTTAACCGGCAATGGCACGCTCCTACTACCCTGACTGTCTACAGGGAGAAAACCGGTAAAGAGGAAGTCCTCGATTTCTCGAATGACCCGGGATCAGGGTACCAGTATGAGGCAGCTCATGCAATGGAATGCCTGGATACCGGTAAAAAAGAGAGCGATCTGCTGCCCCTTTCCTTCAGCCTTGACCTGATGGAAACACTCGACCGTATCAGGGATGAAGTGGGAGCTTTTTATCCGGGAAGGGACTGAACGGTCACCCTGCTCCGGAATCCCGGGAGGCTAAGAGGGCTTTTAAAAGCTGAATGATCGTTCGAAAGACCTCATTATGACATAAATCAGGCAAAAAAAAAACAGGATGGACAACCAACAGCTTATACACGAATTTGAAAAAGAACTGAACGATAACATCCTTCGTTACTGGATTAAGAACGTGTATGACCGTGAAAACAAAACCTTTTACGGAAGGATTGACCTGCACGGGAAACCCGATCCGCAGCACAATAAATCGGCGGTACTGATTACCCGTATTTTGTGGACCTTCTCAGCAGCTTACCGGATGTATCCACGATCGGAATACAAACACATGGCAGATGAAGCCTACCGGATCATTGCTGCCTTTTTTCTTGACAGGGAAAATGGGGGCATCTTTTGGGACATAAAGGGTGACCACTCCCCTGCCGACACAAAAAAACAGTTCTATGCCCTGGCGTTTTGTGTCTATGCCTGTTCGGAATATTACCTTGCCTTCGGCATTGAAGAGGCTAAAGAACTGGCTATATCCCTCTTCCGGATCATTGAAACCAAATCGTTCGATCCTGTCCATAAAGGCTATATCGACGTTTTATCAAAAGATTACCGGATAATCAGCGGCTTACGCCTCAGTGAAAAAGAGATTGCCGATACCCTGACCATGAACACCCATCTGCACATCCTGGAGGCTTATACCAATTTGTACAGAATATGGAACGACAGGGAATTAAGAGACCCGTTAAAAAATTTGCTCCATCTGTTCCTGGATAAAATTATTAATCCACAAACCTGGCATTTTAATCTGTTTTTTGAAATGAACTGGAAAAGCGTTGGAGAGGTTGATTCCTACGGACACGATATTGAAGGCTCCTGGCTGATGGGTGAAGCGGCTGAAGTGCTGGGCGATGTGGCAATCATCGAGGAAGTGAACAAGGTGGCATTAAGAATGGTGGATGGTACCATACAGGAAGGATTCTCTGAATCTTCCGGTGGCTTGCTCTATGAAAAGGAAAACGGGCATCTTCATGAAGAGTTTCACTGGTGGCCCCAGGCTGAAAGTGTCATCGGTTTTTTTAATGCCTGGCAAATTTCCGGTAACAGGAAATACCTCAGCTATGCCCTGAGAAGCTGGGAGTTCATTAAAAAATACATCATTGACAAAAAACACGGCGAATGGTTGTGGGGGCTTGATAAAAATCTGAATCCCCTGCCCATCGAAAAAGTGAATGGGTGGAAAGGTCCCTACCACAACGGCAGAATGTGCATGAAAATGATTTGTATGTTAGTGACACCCGTCATTTCAGAGCGTAGCGAATGAAATGACGTTGGTGGAACTAATCCCGCTGAACGAAGTGAAGCGGGATTGATCCCATTGATCCCATTGATCCCATTGATCTCATTGATCTCATTGATCCATATTGATCCCTTTAATCTCAAGGACCGGTTCTTCGCCCTTCAGGTCTGCATTATTGATCCGGACGGTAAGTTCTTTTTCCTCCCCCGGAAGGATGGAAACATAATTTTCGCTCCAGAAGGCAGGAAGTATCAGTTCATTTGATTCCCTGCCTTTTACTTTCAGTTCAATAAAAAAAGCCAGTTTTTCAGAAATATTCTTCAGGTTAACCTTGCAAACTGTCTGGTTTCCCTGTTTTTCAACCACAAAATCCGATTCAACATCTGCCAACGGCATGGTTGAGAGACTGGTAAAATCGGCAAATTGTTTTAAGGGGGTGACATACCACTGTGAATTTTCAAAATCAGGGCTGTCTTTCTTTATTGACAGCCAGTAAAAGTTGTTGCATCGTTCCTTTCCCTCTGTGGACCGGATACGCAGGTCTGCAAAATACACAGGGGTAAGGCCTTTGATAGCGGGCATTTCAAGTATTTTCTGTGAGGTATACGGACCCATTGAAAAAGGGACTTTTTCTTCAAAGATCACGTTGGAGTTACTATCCAGAAAACGGATTTCAGCCACAAGGTTATCAAAGGGCGTATAGTGGTCATTTGAAACGTAGATATCCTGATTGCCATAATTATAGATAATATTCAGGGGTTTAAGTGCACTTTGTGTTCCGAAAAAAGCGCCATTCGGCATCAGGTAGTAGTCATACAGCTGCCAGTAGAGTTTAGGCCATGCGGCATTGAGCATCCATTGGACGATCCCTCCTGCCTTTGCCTTGTTCACGGTGAAGGCTTCAAACATAGCCCGGTTAGCCTCGTAGTTGGCCAGTTGAGCTTTTTGCACGAATTCCTCTATGTTTTCCGACGGACCATAGCGTTTATCAAGTGCCTGATGGTAATTTGCTATGGTGTTGAACTGGTTTCGTCCGCTGTGGTAATCCCAGATTTCATTGACCGGCCATAGTTTGTCTTCAGGGAACATTTTCTGAAGCGATTCCAGAGGGGGTATCTGTGGTCCCGGACCGGTTTCCGTATTAAATCCCCAGGCTCCACCGTACTGCGTATCAAGATACCAGTAATTGGGGGAGACATAGTCGTACGGACCATTCATTTTAACGCCTGTAGGGCCGGTAACTTCGCTGTCGCACGTTGAGCATGCCATCAGAACCGGTCGGGTCGGGTCATTTACCTCAAGATTTTTCAGATACATCTTCTCGAGGGCAGGCCGGGGTAACATATCGCTTCCCATGACCCACACGAAGATGCTGGGATGATGACGCAACCACAATACCTGGTCTTCAAGATAGTGATTCACCAGTTTCATATCTTCCGGAGTTTTTATCCCCCCGAATTGATCACATTCCTTTCCGAGATAATCGTCCCATTCCCACTGGCAGCTCCAGCCCACCATCAGCAATATTCCATGTTTATCACAAAGGTCATAGAGGGTCTGGCTGGCTCCCCACACTCCTTCCAGCCGTATGCAGTTCAGATTCATCATTTTGGTATACAAAACCTGTGCTTCCACATTTTCTGCCTTTTCCCTGAGCAGGAGGTCATCGGTCCATCCCCCGGAACGAATCTGGACATCCCGTCCGTTGATCGTATACATACGGGATCCGTTTTCATTGATATAATCAGAAACCTCCCTGATTCCGAAGGTTTGAATGAGGTGATCTGACACTTCATCATTCACCTCACATTCCATCTGAAGCGGGTACAATTCAGGGTTCCCCATGGTATGGGGCCACCACAGCCTGGCATCAGTTAATTTCAAAGCAGGAAATTGGTCAGCTGTCCAGACAAGCCATTTCTTTTCAAAGGGCTGCAATTCCACCTCCTGTTTCAGAGTTAGGTCTTCAACCACTGCCTGTACAACCGTAGTCACCTCTTTATCCGAATGATTAACTATCATATTTTCAATTGACAACTCTGCTTCATTGAGGTTATCCGGATTGATTTTTGATTTTACAACCGGTTGATCAATGGATACCGGCCCGTAAAAACGAAGGGATACACCGCGGAAGAGGCCCATATTGCGATCCGGGGGCCTTGGGGTCCAATCCACAAAACCCACAGTAAAATCACCCGGCTCAGGTGGATATACCCTTACATCAAGTGTGTTGTTTTTTTGTTTGAGGATTCCGGTAACATCAAATGCAAAACGGCGGAAAGCTCCTTTGATGGTGTCGGCAGCGCCTATTTTCTCTCCGTTCAGAAAAATATCAGCACTGTAATTGATCCCGTCAAAGCATAAACGCGCATAGCGGTTGGAAATATTCCTGTCAAGGTCAAAGGTTTTTACATACCGCCAGTGCGATTTAAACCATTCAACAGGAATCCGTTTCAGGTTATCCGAAAAGAAGAGATCCGGATATTTGCCACTCTCGACCAAAGCACCTAAAACTGTATTCGGCACATTGCAGGTTACACTGTTTTCGTCGGCATATCCTTCAGAATCGATCTGTTCTCCATCATCGCTCCAGTGTCCATGCGGCTGAAGCTGCCAGTCCTGATCAAGGGGGATGACGTCCGGCTGCATTTTTTCTGTACAGCCTGTATTTACAAGAAAACTCATCATTAAATAGATTAATACAAAAAATCCAGGATTGCATTTTGTTTTCATATGATTGTTATTACAGATTAATCGCTACAAGCTGCAAATCAATATTTTCAGATCTGAATACACAGGCCTCTTTTCCTTATATAGATTCTGAGCATTAAATATACAAAGGAATTCTCTGTATTTCTGTTTACAGGAAAGAAAGTTAATGGACTGGTTGCTGGTTGCTGGTTACTGGTTGCTGGTTACTGGGGAATCTTGGCTCCTGGTTCTTGATTCTTGGTTCTTGATTCCTGATTCCTGACTCTTTTTAGTCTGAAAATCTGATAGTCTGATAGTCTGAAAATCTAATATTCCTGGTTCTTGATTCTTGATTCAGGGATTCATAAAAAACAAATATCTTTGTTAAAAAATTTCAGCAATGCTTGACCAGTCGACCATATGTGCTCTGACCACTTCACCGGGAGCGGGAGCTATTGCGGTGATCCGTCTTTCGGGAGAAAAGTCTGTTGACATGGCGGAACAGGTATTTAAAAGTCCGGCCAAAAATAAAAAGCTGAAAACCCAGAAAGCCAACACCCTTCATTTCGGGCAACTGGTGGATGGAAATGAAGTGATTGATGAAGTGGTGGTTTCGTTATTTAAAGCACCCCATTCGTATACCGGCGAAGATATGGTTGAGATTTCGTGTCACGGGTCGGTCTACATCCGGCAGCGCATTTTGGAGGTCCTGATTGAGCATGGAGCGCGGATGGCAAAGCCGGGGGAGTTTACCCAGCGGGCTTTTCTGAATGGAAAGATGGATCTGCTGCAGGCGGAAGCGGTTGCGGATGTCATTGCCTCCTCCAATGCGGCATCTCACCGGCTGGCCATGAACCAGATGCGGGGTGGTTTTTCAAACGAAATAGAAAACCTCCGGGGACGACTGTTGCACTTTACGGCCATGGTGGAACTGGAACTGGACTTCAGCGAAGAGGATGTGGAATTTGCCGACCGCCTGGAATTGCGAAAACTCACGGAACGTATCGAACAACTCCTGCGCAGGCTTAAAAACTCCTTCCAACTGGGCAATGTGATTAAAAACGGGATTCCTGTGGCGATCGTAGGGGAAACGAATGTAGGGAAATCGACTCTTCTGAATGCATTACTTAATGAAGACAAAGCCATCGTATCGGAATTTCACGGCACTACACGCGATGTGATTGAAGATGTGGTTACAATCCATGGAACGGCATTTCGTTTTTTCGATACGGCAGGCATCCGTGAAACCGAGGATCATCTGGAAAACCTGGGCATTGAACGTTCCTTCAGCAAACTGGACCAGGCTGCTGTTGTGCTCCTTGTTGTTGATACCCAAAACCCCTACCCGGTGGTTTTTGAAAGAATACAGAAAATCCGGGAGCGGATCAACACACAAAAAATGATTCTTGTAGCCAACAAAACCGACATCGGGAGCAGGGAAACGATGCAGAAGCTGAACGATCTGCAGCTGAACAAAAATGAAAAACGGGTTTTTGTGGCTGCCAAAACAAAGCAAAATCTCGGTGAACTGATTGGCCACATGACCCATGCCGTGAACCTGGATGCAGCTTTTCAGGAGGATAGTATCGTAACCAATGCCCGTCACTACGAAATACTCAGGAAAGCCCATGAAGCGATTGTTCGCGTGTTGGAAGGCCTTGATTCCGGGATTACCGGCGATTTCCTGGCCCAGGATATCCGCGAGTGCCTGCACTACATGGGCGAAATCACCGGGGAAATCACAACCGATGAAGTGCTGGGGCATATATTCAATCGCTTCTGTATCGGAAAGTAATAAAAGCATTTAAATACAGAGGTGAATTTGAACGTGACTTGGAAGCGATAAAAAATAACCAGATTTATGCGCCAAATAAAGAACAATTAAACGATCCTTGCGAAATGCTTACTGATGACCAGGAATTTCTTCGATTATTACATTCAATTGAGCGACACTATGGTACTTCATTAAAAAATATAAAATCAGAATTTGCATCATTAAAAGAAAGAATCCTAAATGCAGGTGTATTTTCATTATCCATTACAAATGAGCCCTTAAATATTTTAATGTGGTCAATGTACGCAAATAGTCACAAAGGTTTTTGTATTGAGTATGACCTTGATATATTGACAAAGTATAACAATGCAGTAAATAAGTTTTGGATTAAGTATTCAAATAAAATACCGGTTTTTAAAACAAATTTATTTAATGGAAATGACAACGAAATTATCAGGCATTTTACCGGTTATAAGTCGAAAGATTGGAAATATGAAAATGAATGTCGATTATTATATGATGATTTTGGTTTTCAAGACATAGAATACAAGGCTGTAAAAAGTATTTATTTCGGCTACAAAATGGACAACAGGGAAAAGGATACGATGTTCAGGAGTCTTCAGGGTAGAGGCATAAAATACTTTCAAATTAAACTCTTTCTCAAGAAGTATAAACTATATTGTGAAAAAATTGAAGATCCATATCGACATATTAAAAGAGAAATTAAAGTAAATACACAGGAGAATGTAGTCGGATTTATAGAAATTACAAAAACGGATGTTGGGAATGAGCTAAGTGGTTATTTAAGAAAGGCTATTAACTTGGTTTCTAATTATCCAGGCGTAAAAAATATCTTAGATGCAGAAATCAAATTTGATAAGAAAACGCCTATTATAAAAATTGTTTACCAAAAGAAAGAATACGGAGCAGAAATGAATTTACCAAAGGTGTATCAATTTACAAAAGAAGAAATTGATGATGAATATAAAGATGTAATTGA
>Ga0307422_1000448_pt1 | contig 23485 bp, 15 predicted proteins | sample SalMarWE160290MG_FD_202153 | JGI IMG/M metagenome (GOLD analysis project Ga0307422, IMG submission 202153) | Salt marsh sediment microbial communities from the Plum Island Ecosystem LTER, Massachusetts, United States - WE1602-90 | ecosystem: Environmental > Aquatic > Marine > Intertidal zone >...
TGCTTCAGTTGTTGCCGGCACATTGGGTGCAGCCTGTGGTGATGATTCCCAGTAAAAGCGGGTGCTGTCATGTTCATGCACCACACCGGGAAGGATTGTTGAAAAAATCTCAAAGTATGTATTCCATAGTTTCTCCGCGAGCTCCTCAGAAATATCTTCAGCCTGTTCTTTCCATCCCCATTGATACCATGCACTCAACACCTCGTTATTTCCGCACCACAGGGCAAGAGAGGGATGGTTCCTCAAACGCTTGACATTATCAACGGCTTCATGCCTGACATTATTAAGAAAAACCTCATCACCGGGATACATGGCACAGGCAAACATAAAATCCTGCCAAACCAGGATACCATACTTATCACACAGGTCATAAAAAATATCGTTTTCATAGATCCCTCCCCCCCAAACACGCAACATGTTCATATTTGCTTCAGCAGCACTTTTTATAATATGTTCATATTTTTCATCTGGTACCCGGGGAATAAAATTATCACTGGGAATATAATTTGCCCCTTTCATAAAAACAGGGACATCATTGAGCTTAAAATAAAAATGACGGCCTTTCTGACCGTTTTTTGTAACTACCTTTAACTTTCTGACACCTATCCTGGTCTCTGTTTCATCCACGGTATAACTACCTATCTTTGCCATTCCTTTGAATGTATATAAATATGGCTCTCCAAGTCCGTTTGACCACCACAACCTGGGTTTATCAAGCACAAAACCAATTGCAACACGATTTTTACCTTGTTGCAATGTAACTGTTTTTTCCGCTATGCTTTGTTCATTGTTCGCGTGTTTAACTTCGAAGGTAATATCCTGTTCCCGTGTTGAGTGAACCTCAAAAACAGCAGTCATATCAGCCTTCTGAGCACTTACCTGATTCTGAACATAATGAACATCCTCTATCCTGAGGTAATTCCAGGCTCTTATATAAGCTTCACGCCAAATACCACAGGTAACAAACCTCGGGCCCCAGTCCCATCCGTAATGATATCCGGCTTTCCTTGTAAAAACACTGACCTTTTTATCTTCCAGTCCCCCAACTTGTGACCGGTCATTGTCTGATACCGGGATAACATAATCAATGGCATTATATTTTTGCAGTCCTATTTTTATCGGTGACCGGAACACAATTCTCAAAGTGTTTTTACCTTCCCTGATCTTACTTTTGCAATCCACCACCCACTCCCGGAACATATTATCAGCTTGTAGAACAAGGGAATCATTCAGGTAAACTTCAGCGTATGTATCCAGCCCCTTAAAAACAAGCTCAGCTATTTCTTTCGTAAGCATTCTTTCGTCCGCCTCAAAGCTTGTTTTGTATTCCCAGTCTTCTTTATCTATCCACTGCAGGTTATGTTCATTCAGTCTGAAAAAAGGTGGTTCGATTTTCCCGTTTTCCATCAGGTCCGTATGAACTGTACCCGGAATATTTGCCTGCATCCATGTAGTATTGTCTGATTTCCTGAATTCCCAGTCATCCCGCAATTTAAAAGTAAAATGATCGGGAGTTTTTCTACAACTGTTAATTGCAAACATACATGTACAAATTATATAAAGAAGTAAACGATATTTCATATGTATCATAACTGAACATTCCGTTCAAATGTACAAATTTTATATACATCCGCGTAACTGCATAAAAAAGCATAATTAAACATTTTAACAACTTTATAAACGGTAACTAATTTTCCTTATATAAAAATGTCCCGCAGGAAGCGGGACACAATAAGTGAATATGTATGTAATGTTTTGACGAAAGCGAATAGTTTACTCATTCGACAATCCTGAACCTATCCCTGGATAAAAATAAAATAACGAAACAACCCTGGAACCTGTAACGAACTATCTTCGTGAAAAATAACAGATTGCTTCGTTATTTTGAATAATACCCAAGTTGAATGTATTATGAAGTACCACTGCACCCCAATATGTCACCACCCGGGTAAGATTTTTTTTGAATTATTTTTGATCTGACTGCAATACCGGTCCTGTAAAGAGCTTATAAACCTTTAAATTCTCAACAACAGTTACCCCTTTCAGGGTATTTCAATAATGATCTTAAGGTTATGTTCGGGTTCTGATTCCAGTAAGTCAAAACCTTTTTGCATCTGGTCTGCCGGAATTTTTCTACTGATCAGTATTTCCGGCTTTAGTTTCCCTGCTTTCAAATGTTGAATAACATCAGGGTATTCTCCATGACTGCCCCTTGATGTGATGATCAATCCTTCTTTCCAGATCAACTCTTTCATAACAATGGGGGCAGGGTTATCTGCAAGTCCCAGTGTACATACTTTGCCTGCCCCGCGAATCGACTGCACGCAACCCCTGACCGGATGGATCATATTATTCTGTAATGTTGCATGCCCGACAGCTTCAAAAGCAACATCCACTCCTCGTCCGTTTGTCTGATCCTTAATAAAGGCCACCGGATCTTCAATAAGCGCATTTACCGGTATAACATTTGAATAATTATCGGATGACAGCCGAAGTCTTTTATCCAGTATATCGACCATAAAAACCAGTCCCGATGTTATCGTTCTTACAGCCTGTAAAATTGATTGTCCGACTTTTCCTGCTCCCCATATCAGAACCGAATCCCCTGCCTGTAATTTTGCCCTTTTGGTGGCATGAAAACCAACAGAAAGGATCCCGATCAGTGCAGCGTGGCCTCCGGGGATATTGTCGTCAACCGGGTACACCATGAATTCAGGAACAGCTAATAGTTCTGCAAATCCGCCATCAAGATCAATACCAACAAGCTTTAGTTTTGTACATGCCGGGAAATGTCCCATTTTACAGGCTGCACACTCACCACACCATATAATAGGATCAACAGTAACCTTGTCACCTGTCTTAAACCGCTCCACACTGCTTCCCACGGCAGCTACCATGCCTGCAAACTCATGTCCCGGTATCAGGGGCAAACGAGTACGGGGGTGAAATTCCCCTTTTAAAATATGCTGATCGGTGCCACAGATACTGGCATGTGTTACCTTTATCAATACATCTGAATCACCGCTAACCGGATCTGGTACATCTTTCCATGTGATCAAACCGTATTTTTCTAATACTCCTGCTTTCATGATCTTCTTTTCTTAATACTACCCTAATTTACTAATTTTTTCTTCTTATCCGGGCTTCAATTTCGATAACAAAAAGAATATTTTTTCGTATACAAATCCAGGACGTTATACAAAATGATAAAATCCATCTTGAGTTATGAAACCATTTAATAATAAGACTCTTATTGTCACCGTTATTTTTTTCTTTACACTTGTAATTTCTTCCTGCGGAGGTCTGAACGATGCACAGCAGCGCCAGAACCTGATGATGCCAAGAAAATCGGAATTGCCCCGTAATAAGAAATACTACAAGCCGTCAAAAAGAAAATCAAACAATGCAAAAAAAGCCCGCAGAAAAAGAAGATGGCATAAAAAAAATTACTGATCACCATCCAGGGAAAATTCTACCGGTATTACAAAGCTTACATTAACAGGTATTCCCCTCTGTTTGTCTGGTTCCCAGTTTGGTGCTGACTGTATCACACGTAAAGCCTCTTCATCAAGAACAGGATCCACACCTCGAATAACTTTCGCGTCAGTTACACGTCCCGCGGTATCGACAGTAAACTCAACAAATACCCGGCCTTCTATACCGGTTTCAACAGCCCTCACCGGATATTTTATGGTTTGACTGAGATGTTCTGCGAATTTCTGAATAAGTGATATCAAGAGGTTTATGGCACTTTTTTTGTGGTTTATTTTTTTGAACCAGAATTGGTTAATAAATGGAATAATTGAAAAATGATCGCATGTTTTATGGATTTTACTGCCCCATTGCATCCAACTAAAAAAAGTTCACTTAAACCCAAATGTTATGGACACAAAAAAAGCAAAAAAAGCAAGTCTGGAGGACAAACGGGTCCTGTTCTTTGAAATAGGAATGACCGTTGTTCTCGCAATTACACTGATTGCATTTGAATGGTCAACTCCGGCAAAAGATAATCATGCAATGCTTATTGATGATTATGATAATGTTGCTGAAGAAATTGTACTGAACACTGTTCAGGAGAAAAAAAAGGAGGTCATACCTCCTGCTATTCCGAGTTTCGAGCTCATACTAAATACTTCTGAAGAGAGTGAGAATATTCCCGACATCAATGTTGAAATCGATCCTGGTGACGCTGTTCAGTATTGGCTTCCTGAAGAGGTTGATGAACCGGACGAAGTACCTTTTTACGCGGTTGAAGAAAAGCCCGGTTTCGGTGAAGGCAGTTTAAACGAGTTTCACCGCTATATTCAGGAACAGGTTGAATATCCGGTTGCAGCTGTCAATTTGGGTATTGAAGGGAGATTATCAGTTACCTTCGTGGTTGATAAAAACGGTAATCTCACCAATATCAATTTCATCAGGGGCGTTGATCCATTGCTGGAAAATGAAGTATCAAGAGTAATGAAAAATGCCCCAAAATGGAAACCCGGCAAACAACGAGGCATGCCGGTTGATGTGTCTTTTTCCATGCCGGTGATCTTTCAGCTTGAACGCAGATAAGTTTCCTGACTGACATTATTCCATTTCCATAAAACATTGAGATTATGAAATAAGGAAAAATTCAAATGCCGACGAAACGGTATTTTACAATATCGAGTGTCTGTCCATAATGTCGGCAAAATGTTTAACTGTTCATGTGTCTGTTCAGAAGGTTCCATTTGCAAGGCTTGCGCGGTCCGAAAATGCGGAGTTTACTTGTCGTAAATGAGCAATTTTCGGACAAGCGTAACGCGGCAAATGGGACTTTATGGACAGACACTATTGAGGAATCTCCTGAATTTCCGGGGTACAGAAGCGCTTAAATTATTTATCCGCAAATACCTCAATTACCCTGATAAACTGAAAGAATCAGGGATTGAAGGAACAGTCATTGTCAGTTTTGTTATTGATACCGACGGAAGTATAAAAGACATCAGACTGATAAGGGGTATTCATCCCCTGCTTGACACTGAGGCCATACGTATAGCCGGCCTTTTCCCCCGTGGAAACCGGCCAGGCAAAGAGGAAAACCCGTAAGGCTTACATACACCCTACCGATAAGGTTCAACCTCGTACAGGAAAATTAACAAACATCAGCACAGATCATAAAAATAGACAAGGCACGCTTTGTCTCTTTTTTATTTATACATACCACAACATTGAATAAAAAGCAAATAATGTTAATAAAACATGCTGTCATCCTTATTAAGAGTATATAAAATTATTATTATCTTTCGACCCGATGAAAATTCGTTTGCCCATAATACTACTCTCACTGCTTTTTTCCACCGGACTATGGGGAAACCGGCAGCCCGGCAGCCTGATATCCGGCCATAAACCTCTGACCACGGAAGACAGCCTGCGGATCATACTGGAGTTGGTTGACAAATCACTGGTAGATACACCCCAACTGGCGTTTAAACATGCGCGAACAGCCAGGGAACTGGCCTTAAGAACAGGTAACCGGGAAAAGATAGCATTTGCCAATAAAAGAATTGGTGATGCGAAACTGGAACTTAATGATTTTGTTGAAGCCGGAAAATTCTATCAGAATGCCCTTGAATATTACCTTACTAATGACAAACCCAAAGTGCTGGGGGATCTGTTTTATAACATGGCATCTGTTGATTATTACCAGGGTGATTACAGCAATTCCTTAGGCCACTATCATAAGGCATTATCCATATTTGAAAAGCTTAATGACAGGCAGAGCCAGGCCAATGCATTTCAAAATATCGGTTTAGTGCATCATCAGATGAACAATACTGAAAATGCCCTGGACTATTACAATAAATCACTTGATATCAATCAGGAACTTGGTAACAAGACTAATACTGCAGGTTTAATACAAAATATCGGGATCATAACATTCCGGAAAGGCAACTATGATGAGGCCCTTGATTACTATGAAGCATCCCTGGAATTGTTCAGAGAACTGGATGATAAGGAAGGAATAGGAACATCATTAAGCAATATCGGACTTATACACCAGAACCTGATGCATTATCACAAAGCACTTTCCAACTACCGCAAATCATACGAAGTTTTTAACAATGCAAACTACGAGCTGGGTGCAATATGGGCGTTGCATAATATCGGCACCTCATGGTCCGATCTGAATAATTTTGATCAGGCATACAGATATTATATTGAAAGTCTGGAACGTTCTGAAAAAACAGGTCACGTGGAAAGCATCATTGCCAACTATGAAGCACTATCCAATCTGTTTGCCGATTTTGAGGATTTTGAGTCAGCCCTTCACTATCACCAATTGTTCAAATCAAAACAGGATTCAATACATACTGTTAAGGTACAGGAAAAAATAGCTGAACTGGAAGCATTGTACAATCTTGAACTAAAAGATATTGAGCTTGAGAAAAAAAATTCACAACTGGCAAAGGAACGTGTACAGAAACAGGCATTGGTGATCGGTCTTGCTTTTTTATTGATCGCTGCAATAATTATATACATTGCATACAACCAGAAAAGAAAAGCAGAAAAACAACTCGAAGAACACCGAAAAAACCTCGAAGAACTTGTTGAACAACGTACAAATGAATTAAAAATCGAGATATCCGAACGAAAAGTCGCTGAAGAATCGGATAAGCTCAAATCGGCATTTCTGGCCAACATGTCTCATGAGCTGCGAACACCAATGAATGCGATCATTGCCTTCTCCAATTTCCTGAAAGAACCGGATATAAAGGCAAAAAAACGCGATGAATATATTGATTACATCATCACCTCGGGGGAAAGCCTGATGCAACTGATAGATGATATTATTGATACCGCCAAGATCGAGGCCAGGCAACTTAATATCAATAAGAGCCAGACTAATATAACAAAAATTCTAACGGAAACATACCGCATCTTTCAGGAACTGCTCAGAAAAGAAAATATTAAAGAAGTTGAACTACGGATAAAAAAAGAAAATCTCCGCGAACATATACTTATTGACACAGATCCCTTACGTTTAAAACAGATCCTCAACAACCTGCTTGAGAACTCTACAAAATATACTGAAAAGGGATATATTGAGTTTGGTTACAGGGAATTCAAAAGTCATCTCGAATTTTATGTGAAAGATACGGGTATAGGTATACCGGAAGAAAAACATGATTATATATTTGAACGTTTTTCCCAGGTTGAATATGAACTGGAAAGAAAATACGGGGGTACAGGCCTGGGACTGGCTATAAGCAAAAACCTGATTGAACTGCTGGGAGGAACCATCCGGCTTGAATCCAAACCTGGTGAAGGATCAACATTCTCATTTACCATCCCCTTCACTTCTATAAGAAAACAACACTTGTTGAAAAAATCTGACGAATTTAAGTACGCCAAAGCCATTAAGAAAAAGCAATACAACTGGTATGGCAAAAAGATACTTGTCGCTGAAGACGAAGATCTTAATTTTAAAGTACTCCAGTCTGCCCTGAGTAAAACAAAAGCAGAGATCGTTCGTGCAAGTAACGGCCAGGAAGCTGTCGATCTTTGCAGGGAAAATAATATCGACCTGGTATTGATGGATATTCAAATGCCCATGATGGATGGTTATTCTGCCACACGTGAGATTAAAAAATTCAGTGATCAGTTGCCAATTATTGCCCAAACATCATATGCACTTGCCGGTGAAGAAATGAAATGCAAAGCTGCAGGTTGTGATGATTATATCCCAAAACCCCTTAACTTGCGTGAATTAATGTACAAGATAGATACCTTTATCTCCTGATCTGGCGCAAGGCTCCGGCCTTGTGCCCGGCTTTAATATAGAATATTATTGTTTTTATATGGCTTCCCGTGGGCCCGCTCTGCTACAAGACTATATGCTGAATTTTAAGGAATTGGGATTTCCGGAACACCGGCTCTTTTTTCTTATAACAATACTATTCTTTATAATAGCTTTATGCCCCCTCAAAAAACAGAATGCAGCAGGCTTATGGTATCTCAAAATCAATCATTGCTTTCATAACCCCGTCTTCATAGCCGGCAACCAGGTCAAATGCCTTTTTTGTATCCTCAAAACCAAACCTGTGAGTAACCATATCCTTAACATCAACCTGCCCTCCGGAAATCATTTCCAGTGCAGGTTCCACACATTCGTTCTGACGGCGTACATGCTGAATACATATCTCTTTCCTTCTTCCTGCATCAGCGCTAAAAGACCAGCGGTCAAATTCGGGAATACCTATGATCATCAGCTTACCCCCCGGTTTTAACAGTTCGAATGCCTGGTCAAGTGCATCCTGCTGACCGCAACATTCAAAAACAACATCAAGCAGTTCCGGCTCTTTGCCGGAAATTGCAGAAACTACATCTTCTTTTTCCGGGTTGCCTGTCCAGACAGCACCATGATCCCCGGCTTCCATGAGACGCTGATCGATCTTATCGGTAACATAAAAATGTTTACCTCCCAACGCTTTCCCGGCCAGCATAACACTCATCCCTATTGGACCAAACCCCAGTATTCCTGCCTTTACATTCTTCATATCAAGCGATTGCTTAACTGCATAAACACCAATGGACAATGGCTCGGAAATAGCAGCCTCATCAAAACTCATAGATTCATCCACCGGATAGCAACTATTTTCAGGCATGACAATATATTCGGAAAGGCAGCCGCCGGACTGGCCCGGACAGCCTAAAAACCTCAGGTTCCTGCAGGTATGCGGCCGGCCTGCCCTGCACTGGTCACATTCGAAGCATGACATTGCCGGATCAATTGCTATACGGTCGCCTGGTTTAACCCTGGTAACTTCAGAACCAACCTCCGTTACATACCCTGCACCTTCGTGACCGACAGGAAATGGATATTTCACCACCTGACTGCCAATCCTGCCCGTGGTATAATAATGGACATCACTGCCACACACACCCACGGCCTGCATTTTTATTTTTACATCATTATTATTATTTATAACCGGTTCCGGGATGTCCGTCATCTCCATTTCACGGATACCGGTTAACATCATTACCCTCATATTTCAGATCATTAAAAGTTTTACTAAAGTTGCTAAAGTATTGAATTTTTATATTTCAGATAAGAAAATATGCCCTTATACAAAAATAAATCCATTACCAAAGTAACATCAATAGATTCTTATCGTTTAATTCACTAATTTCGGATATAATCATTAATCACAGGATAAACCGTATCTAAATCGTTAAAAAATGAACAAAACACTTCGATTGCTGCTCATAATACTTTTGATCATTGTTCTTGCAGCTATCATGATCCTTTTTCTTTCCAAAAAAAATATTTCACACTCCTACCTGGCAAAGGGAGATCAGTTAGCTGATTCGGCTCAATACAAAGATGCCATCACATATTATAAAAAAGCTGTCAGATGGGATAAAGAAAACAGCCTGGCTTATCAGAACATGGCTGATGCTTATTATAACCTGGGTGATTATACAACAGCCGGTGAATATACTGGAAAAGCCATGGAACTCGACAGCCTGAGCAGTAAGGTCAACCTGATAAAGGGTAAACTGCTGACAAAGGATGAACAATATAATGAGGCGATCCGGTACTTTACAAGAAGCATAAAACACGACAGCCTCCTGGCACTTGCCTGGTATCACAGGGGCATTGCCAGGGCTAACCTGAGTGATTATACCGGTGCCCTTAGGGATTACCAAAAAGCAAAAGAGCTGGACAGGGAAAATATTGAAACTTACCTGAGAAGTGTCAGGGTAAGAGAAAACCTCGATGATTATAAAGGAGCCATACAGGATTATAATAAGATCCTTGAACTGGATGTTACTAACGTAGATGCATTTTACAACCGCGGATACCTTAAATATAATCTGGGTGATTTTCAGGGTGCTGCTAAAGATTTCACCCATGCACTTTCACTAAATTCGGATTTTCCCGAGGCTAACTATCACAGGGGTGTTAGTTATGCAAATCTTAAAGAATACGAAACAGCTGTTTCTGATTTTAATTATGCCATTGAAAAAAACTATCGCACTGCTGATGCTTTATATAATCGTGCACTTGCAAAATTACACCTTAACGATCGCAAAGGGGCACGGGATGATCTTGAAAGGTCATTAAAGACAGATACAGAAAATGCCAAAGGATATCATCTTCTTGGTATACTCAGAGCAATGAACGGTGAATACAAGGAATCTGTCAATGCCTTTGACAATTCCCTGGCTATTGATTCCACACTTGCAGATTCCTGGTACAGCAGGGGAGTATCCAGGGGCATATTAAAGAGGCACAAGGAGGCTGTTGGTGATTATACAAAATATTTGAAATTTAATCCGGATAATGCCGAAGCATATTATAACCGTGCTGTTTCCAGAATTAATCTCAACAACATGAAAGAGGGCTGCAATGACCTGAAAAAAGCACTGGAGCTGGGCTACCAGCCGGCTGAGGATCTGTTGAAAATGCACTGTGGCTCATATAATAACTCAAAAGAAGAAGAATGAGAAAAAACGAACAATTAAAGCGGTTAATGCCTGTAATATTCATGATTACCTTTTCATTTCAAGCTGTAGCTCAGCAAGATACCATAAAGGTTCATATTGAACATGATTATATTATCAAAGACGGAAGGCATTCATTTGATTCATATGTGTCCAGGCAGACAACCTATCTTAAAGATGGCAGGTTATTTCGTACTGTATACTTTAATGGGAAATCACGGCAGATCGACAGGTATGAGGTCTGCTTTTATGATAAAACCGGTCGTTTGGTTTCGAAAGAAATCTTCGATCCTTCAGATAAGCTTACCCGGCTGACAAAACATTCATACAACAGGAAGGATCTTTTATCTGAGATAATAATTATGGACCATAAAGGAGGTAAACTGGTACGTGATCACTCGATAAAGTATAAATATAAAAATGGCCGGGCAGTGAGAAAAAAGAAATACAACAGCCGGAACAAACTGATAGCTAAAACATTTATTACATACTCTCCGGAAGGGCAAAAAGCCAAAAAAGAAACAAACTATACAAGAAAACATCCGGAATATGATTCCATACGAACGATCACTACCCGTTTTATATATAATAAAAATGGGGATATCACTGAAAAAATTATAGATACTGCCTATACGGACAAACCGGCCGGAACAGCAACAACTATCTATAATTATAACAGCAAAAACCTGTTAACCGGGATTATTCAAAAAGACAGGGAAGAAAATACCATAATTAATACCACCCGTTCATATACACCTGAAGGCAGTCTTCAGTTCCTGATCAGAAAAAACAGTGAGGGAAAAGAGATTAGCTGCAAAAAATATGAATATAAGGTACACAGGATCAACCTTGGTGAGCATAAAAGTTTTCTGCATGATGAAAAGGTTAACCGGTAAGGTATAAAGTCGAAAGTCTGAAGTCGAAAGTCTGAAGTCGAAAGTCTGAAGTCGAAAGTTGAAAGGAATAAAACAGATGAAAAAATGAAAACACATTCCCCTGTGCTATTATATAGAATAGCATTTTGATAAGGGAAGAGAGCCGGCGTTCCGCAAAGTCCACTTTCTTTGAAACCAGCAAGTAGTTGTGCAATAGCGCGGGCCGTCTCAGAAAAATCGCGTAAGATTTCAAGGAAGGTTTTCGTTGCGGGGCCCTGGAGGAACCCTGTTTGAGCGAAGACGAAGGAGGAGTGAGTTTGGGTTCCGCGGGGAGAAAACCTGACGTAGTAAATCAAGCGATTTTTATGGAACGGTGACCTTTTTGCCTACTTTTTATGTGGAAGATAAAAAGTTGGTCGAACTGCCTGGCGGGCAGTTTGAAACCATAGCCTGCGGGAGGCAATAAAAAGACAATAATATTCTATATAAGAGTCTTCCCCTGACTAAACACTTTGTTAGCAAGAGACTGTAAAGATCTGCAAGACTTTTTTTATATACAAATCATCATTTTTCCTTCAACTACCCGGAATATCTTAATACCTGTTTAACCAGCGGTACCTCCGGGCATTGTCACCAAATTTAACAGCAATCATAATTTCATGTGAACCATATGTATGCTTTTGAATACTGCTAAGAGTATAATCAAATGCATATCCGACATAAAACTTATCAACACGGGCACCTCCCATAATTATCATAGATGATCCCTTTCCTGCCATCGTTTCACTGTATAAATTATTTCCTCCGCCGGTCCTGTATGTAACACCTGCCCAGTAATCTTCGCGAAAATAGAACTTCAGGTTCATATCACCCTGGGCGCTGAACTGTTCTGTTGTCTTGAATAAAAAAGACGGTTCAACAAAAAGAAAATCAATAAGGTCAAAGCGGTAACCCGCCATCAGAAAATGTGTCCTGAGCATTTTAAAGCTCATACCGTCACGGTTAATTTTTAACGAACTTTCAAATAACTGTTGTGCCGAATACCCGGCATACATATTTCTGTCGGAATAATATACACCGAAATTCGCATCAGGGATAAGAGTTGATTTCTTTGCCGAATTATAAAAAGCATCGGCATTATCAAGCAAATGGATCTTTGTATCATCAATATTAAACTGAAATCCTGTAACTGAAGCTCCGAATGAAAGCTGCGACCTGCGTAATGTAAGGTGATACGAATACGTACCCTGAAAACCTGTCCTGTTGAAAGCCCCGTTCCTGTCAGTGAACACATAACCTCCGAGCCCTACCCTTCCACTGCGTGACATCATTCGCTTTCTCCGTCTTATAGAGGCACTTCTTGATACATAGCTGTTTTTCAGCAATCGTGTTTGTGCACTGACAGCATAAGTAGCGGGTGCATCTTTCAATCCAACCCACTGTTCCCTTACAGTGAGATTAATCGCGGTATATCCTTCATGCCCCGCAATCGCAGGATTAGTAAGAAAACCGTTCATCATATACTGGCTGTATACGGGATACTGTTGAGCCATAACACTTACCACCGTCCCAATCAGAAAAATAACAAGCAATATAGCTTTGTATCGTTTCATTCGTTACATAATTTATCGAATCACATTTATTGTACCTACCAAAGGTTCGGTATTATCTTCGTTCAGCCTGATCACATAATAATATGAATCCATGGGCATTTTCTTCCCCGACATCGAATTACCGTCCCATGGTTCTCCCTCGATGTTTTCCGTTCTGTAGATCATCCGGCCCCAGCGGTCGAATATCTCAAGTTCGGCGTTGGGGAAATAATTAATATAGGGTATCTCCCATACGTCATTTGAACCATCACCGTTTGGGGTAATGGCATTGGGCATATTGGCGAACAACAGATCCGAATTACAGGGCAGAATTATTATAGTATCACCTGACGTACATCCATGCTCATCGGTCACGGAAACTGATATGGTATCATAACCCCTCGCGTTTGAACCTACGGTAACCGGGGTTCCGATATCACCGGTCGACCAGTCATAAAAACTGTAAAAACCGGCGTCAAGCTCAATAGTTGATGTTCCGCATAATGACGTATCAGGGCCAAGGTCAACAACCGGCAGGGGATGTACCAGCAATGAAGATGTGTCATGATCAACACACCCGTCACCATCGGTTACCTTTACCCATACTCTTTCCTCCCGGCCTGTAGAATAACTATCCCCGGCACTGCCGTCATGCCATAAGTATAATACAGGTTCGGTATAATTACCAACAGCGTCAAACTCAAAAGTCCCGTCCGCGCATATCTCGTATTGATCGGCTCCGAGATCTACTTCAGGGCCCCTTATTTCAACAGAACCTTCAACCGGTGTTCCTATACAGTCAAACATGGTTATCTCCACCACCTGTATGCGGTGGTTTCTTTTAGTGTAATCCCATTGTATTACTACAGTATCATTATAATCAGCCACAATATCCCCCCCGTCAACAATCCATTCGAAAACGGATCCCTCAAATCCACTAACACCATACATCTCGGTATTACCGGCGCAGGCAAAGGGTAAACTTTGCCCGCGCAAACCGGTAATGCCGGTGAATATGAATATTAGTGTTATTATATAACTCTTGCAGCCAATGTAATACATGTAGTTGTGATATAACTTAACCTGCTAAAAAAATCAACAAATCAAACTATCATTCTAATATTGAAATTCATTAGGTATATGATAGATCGGACCTGTTTCCGGAGTCGGGTTGACAATATAAACCAGGCTTGAGTTAGAGCCGAATGCATAGGCATTAACGGTCGGTGCATCAAGATAATCCGATTTATGTGAAATTGCCGACACAATACCTGTACCTGTTGCTCCTGTGGGTGCTGCTAATGTATAAGTATACCTGGTACGTTCACTGTTCTGCAATGCAAGAGCTGAAGTATTGAATGTATAGGTATAATCAGGTTGTGCGCCTCCCCAGTCAGCATCGGTGCTATTCAGTTTAGCAGCCAGTGTATATTCAACAAAGTCATTGGTGGTACTTATAGTAGCCGTATTATTACCAGCAAGGTCAATGTTTTCAATCACTTCGGTTACAGAGAATGCATATGATGCCCAGTTTACGGGTACATCTTCCGTAATATCTATCTCAAGTGATTGTGCTGGCTGGTCACCGCAGGATGTATCATTTACCAAAGCCGCATCAAACTGTGCAGTAGGAGGATCGGCCACAGTTACCCTTAACACTGTAGAATCGGCACTTGTGCATCCGCCATAAGCACTAGACGCTACTTCATTCACATAAAATTCATAATCACCCACTACCGGATATGTGATCTCCACATAGTTGGCATCACCTGCTGTTCCGTCAACAGTTGCAGCAGATCCCGGATTGGAATCTTCAACCCATACCCAGGTAAAACCCGAAGTTAATGCCCAACTACCGGCCGGTGTATAGTTCGGATGGTAATAAGGATCAGGTTCAGCATAATAACCCATGGTAGTTCCACCTGTTTTGAGGGTTACATAATCAGTGGTATCCGGATTTGTTTTGTCAGTATCATACTGACTATAGTCAGAATTCGCCACCTGGCCAAAAACTCCGGCTACTAGCATTGCAAAGGCAATACTCATCAATGTTCTCATAAAATTTACTTTTTTCATAACACTAAAATTTAATGATTAATAAAAATTTACTTTTCGTTATTGTTAATTATTACTTATTTTTTACTGTTTCTTTTCAATGTATTGTAATATCTGCTATTGGCAGTCTTATCCCATTATTCGTATATCATGACTAAATGTTGCATCAATTTGATGAAACCTTCTGATTTAAGTGTTAATAGATACTCTTCTGCGTAGAATTTCATTATATTGATCATTTCACCGGTGATTATATTTAGTTTATTATTTGTCAACGGATTTATCTTAATCATTGGAAATATGATAGGCAGGCCCGGTTTCCGGTTTGCGGTATATAGTTATATCATAATCGGGGGTGGTTGTCTCACATACACCTGTGGATTCGGTCACTCTTACTGCTCCGCTTTCCGTGCTGGTTACTTCCGGATCCGAGGTAAACGTATCCCATTGCACCGTGATAGTACTTGTCCCCGCGCCATCAACAATAACACCTCCGGTAACTGTCCAGCTGAAGCTGTTCACTGAAGCAGGGGTGGAGTATATGGTTTCCGATTCCTCGCATACTACGTCATCGCCCGATATAACCGGCTCAGGTACTTCTATAATGCTTATTGTGGTAACACTGCTCGAGTCAGTACACCCGTGTGTGTTGGTCACCACCACATATACTTCATTACTCCCAACTGCCAGGCTGGTAGTACTGTATGTTGCTGAACTGCTGTTTTGCACACTGGTGTCGTTCACCATGAAATTATAATTGGCCCCTCCGGAGGCTTCAAACACGACTTCATCCCCTTCGCAGGCTTCATTGCCTGTTGTATTGTTGGTTAGTCCGACAGTTGGTAACGGATTGACCGTGACCACCACGTCGGTATTTCCGACAAGTATGCCTGTGCCGTTATTATCACTCACACTATCCAGTGTATAGGTGGTAGTTGTAAGCGGACTGACAGGTATGGTAAGCGGGCTGGATGATGCCGCTTCGGAATAAGGTGATGATCCGTCGGAATAATATACCGTCCAGTCGGCGGTACCTGTCAAAGATACTATTATATCAACAGTCTCCCCTTCACATATTTCCGCATCGCTGCTGATGATCGAAGCAGTGGCGATGTCAATAGTTTCAGTTATTCCCAGGGTAATGTATTGATAGTTATCAAAATCAATATCTGTAGTCGCTGTAACAGAGCCTGATGTGGCTGTTCCGCTAATGGTTGGTGTTCCGCCTGTTTCAACCCATTGCGACCCGTTCCAGCCCACGATTCTCAGACTGTCCAGATCCGTAGTTGCATTAGCTACGTCGCTTGACCCGTCGAGCGTGATCCGCAACTTGCCTGAAGCACCGGCAGGTGCCTGTATATGCCAGTATTCCGACTGGCTTACAGTGCCGATCCCTGATCCTGTGTTTGTTACATCCATTGAGGCATTTGTCGGATTATCAAAGTAATACCGGGCCGACATGTCATCCGAACCGCTAAAACCTGTCAGCGAACGCATTTCAATATTTCCCGGATTGCCGTTATCCCCCACCGGGAAGATAAAGTTCACTGTACCGGAGGCGGTAATCGTTTTTGTCAGCACACCGTCAATATGTGAGGCAGTGCTGCCTGATGCAGGCGAGATACTCCCGCTCAGCCCGATACGGAGCGTGTTGGCTCCTGAATAGATCACCCCATCAGTAAGCGTAAGCTGGTCATCAATATCCACATTTCCGTTCAGGGTAATATCATTGACATTGTTTACAACAAGCCTGTTCAGTGCACTGGAACCGGTAAAGTTACCGTTGATGGTCTGTGGGGAAGTGCCGGACAAGACAATACGTGCCCCGGCACCTGTTCCGGCATCAAAAGCACCTGTCCCCAGGGTCAGGTCTCCACGTATTTCGATCTCCCGGTCATATAAATTAACATATTCAAGACCGGCCTCTCCGTCAACTGTCAGGTCGCCCAGCACCAGCAGGTCGGCATCTACCTGTTTCCGTTGTCCTGTTCCTGAAAGAACCAGGTTGTTCACCTGGGGGTAATCACTTAACATGCTATAATCAACACTACCTCCAAATTCAATAGTACCTCCTGTGGCCGAGAAAAATTCTTCATACGTACCTGCCGGCATGGCATCACGTTTCAGATAAATAAGCCCTGTCCCTTTAACAATACCCAGCCGGTGGCCAAAAGTGGAATCGATTTTCAGGGTACCGTTGATGGTGGTCGTATAGGAAGAAATGTAATTGGCCGAGGAAGTTACTGTATGCCCTGCATTGATCGTTGCCATTGCCCCCCTGGGTCCGCCTGAAACATTAGGCGTCCAGATCGTATCGGTCTTCCAGTACCCGCTGGTATTTGTCTCGTATTCCGGTACTTCATCAGGTATAGCCCCGTTAAAGGTTGACCCGTCAACCCCGGCAGTATAATCACCACTGATCTCAGGATTGTCATTACCGGTGAATTCGAAGATCAGTTCCCCTGCCGTCTCATCGAACTTGGTGATATCGTCAAACTTGTTCCACTCGCCGCTGCCATCGGATAATAAACGTGCGGTAATGTAATCATACACATCATATGGTGGGGTCACCTCAACATCTGCCGGGTCATATTTCATGGTTGTAATCCCCTCGAATCCGGATAATCCGCTGGCCGACAATACCCAGTAATACTGTAACACATTATCTGCATCTGTGATCTCCGGGTCGGGGGATTCGGTATTTTCCACAATACTCGGATGTCTTTCGTTTGCTGCTTTAACTGTAAGTGACCCCGTGCTGTTATCATTTTCTGTAATGGTGCATTCCACAGGTGTATATTTTCCCCCTGAGCCAATTGGATATAAGAAAGTGGAAGCACCTGAAGGCAGTGTTTTTTTCACTCCTTTATCCGTGAATGAAATGTTGGTCTGGATCATATTGGTTGCTGAGAAAGCAACAGCCTCCTCAATACCGGCATTCAGTCCCAGGGAAAGCATGTTCTTGCCGATGGAGAAAATGCCTCCGTTAAGTTTCAGTGTATCCGTGATGGTGATATCATTCCCCAGGGGCACAGTCACATCGTTGCTGATGGTCAGTTTCCCAAACATACCGTTTCCGCTGAGCTGCTGGTCGTTGCTACCGTTCATGTGAATACCGTCTCCGGAACCTCCGAAAATGTGCGTGCCATCGTGAAGCAGGTCACCTTCAACAGTTATGGTGTTCGTACTGTCACATAAAACACCACCCAGGATCTGCAGATCATTTTCAATCGTAATGTCTGCCCCTGAAGCCGCGAGGCTCAGTGTGTCAACTAACGACTTTGTCAGGTTATAGAAGGTTGTATTGCCAATAATTCTCTGACTGTCCGTTCCGTTCATATAAGTTGTATTTCCGTTTGCTTCGAAAGTACCATTATTATACAGGTCTCCCTGAAGATACAGGTCCAGTCCGTTAGCGTCAAAAGTACATCCGCCTTCAATGGTTAAATCATTTTCAATAGTCAGTGGAACAGTCCACATGGTCAGGGACGGATTATTTCCACCGTCGTTGTTCACTGTAATATTTTTCAGGTGTATGGTAGAATAAATACCCATGTTCTGGCCTGCAGGCGTGTCTGAATTACCGAAAGTTATTGTTGATCCTTCTCCCAGTGTGGATGATCCGGGATCAAGGTAAACCGAAGGAAATGCAGGACCGGTCTGTGCCTGCACGATCCGGATTTCCGCACCGGCTACCTGGTTAAATTCGCTACCGGTATTAAGCACTTCAAATACCGCCCTTGAGCCTTCGGGCGCATCATTTTCACCAATAATCACAGTGCTGGCAGCATCCGACTGATTAAAAGAAAGTATTCCCTGATCGGTATATAGTGAGCGCCTGATCTGCGAACCCACCCTAAGCTCGGTCTGGTATATATCAATTTGCGCATTACCTGATGCAGAGTACTGGATATAATTATTGGTTCCGCCGTTAAAGTAACCATATCCATTAGTATCCAAAGTCAGGGTGCCATCAAGATATAAGCCCGTATTATTTCCTGAAATTCTTATATAGGAAGGATTACCTGTTTCTCCTTTTATTGATAAGCTCGTCCCTGAAGGTATACGAAAGTCAGCACCTCCGCTGGAAAGCTTAATATCTATATCTCCATCGTCCAATTGCAAATCACCACTTATCAGTTCAAGCGCTTTGGGATAGCTGTCAGTAGGCCCGTTCAGATCAAAATCATCATCAAACAAAAAGTATTTTCCTGTTGTTTTATTTAGTTCAATACGGTAAAATTCCGTGCTTTCAGTGCCGGTGCGTGTAAAGTTACCATCATCTTCACCGTAAAGGGTTAAAATAACATTATTGGCATTAACTCCCGTATTTGAAAGGTCTAAAATACCAACTCCCTGGATAATATCACATCCGATGATCAGGTTATGTTCCAGATTCGATGGTGTTGTATTCAAAACCTCTAATTCACGATAATTGGTAGCACTCCATCCGGCAGCTTCCGATGTAAAATCCAGATTGCCCATGATTGTCAGTGTTCTTTCCGAACCTGTAGAAGGGAACTGGATTTTAGCATCACCCCAGTCTCCTATGTAGCAATTGCCATCAACATATATATCGCCGGTTGTTCCGTTATTTAGCAGTAAAATTGACGTGCCTCTTGGATTCAAATTATAATTAATGTGTATATTATGTGTGAATGTCAGATGGTTCCCCCCTTCAGTAGCTACATTGGGAAATACCGATTGTGTGGTTGGTAAGGTTATATAGTCATTTTGTGCAACAAACAGGTACCAACTGTACTTTTCATTGGCAAAGTCACCAAAATCACCTGTCACTGTGGGATTGCCTGTTGTGCCGATCCACTGGGTAAACATGCCGGTACCCACCACTTTTCCGAAATCAAATGTGAAGTTGCCGTCAATCTGTACCCGGGGGATGTCTTCAAATCCATGATTAACAGAGGTATCGTGACTGAATTCCAGCCTTCCAATTGTGAAACCCGCTGTGGTGGCATTGATCCTGTGCCCGTCTCCTATAACACAAATATCTGTTGCCTCAGGCAGATTATCGCCCCCGCCCAGGGGATCCTGGGTTCCTCCGTGAGGATCCAGGGACCAGGTGGTCTTGGTATGCCAATCTCCTGACTGGCGGCTGTATAGGGTTCGTCGATTACCGAACTGACCTGTATTACCGCTTGTAAATTCACCGTCAACAAAGCCAAATGATGTATGTTGAAACTCAACAGTAGAATTTGTCCCTTCGTTCTGTGATTGATACCAATTGCTTCCAATCAAACCATGATCCCTGTTTGAACCTCCTTTTGTAATCCCTGAGGGAAGATAAAAACGATAAAGCACCTCTCCGGCAGGGATTGAGCTGAATCCTGTTTCATCAGCCACCCAGTAGTAGGCGACTGAACCGCTGCCTCCTCCTCCGGTCGGGGCCCCCGGATGTCTTGAATTAACCGGTGTTACCTGAACCGATCCGCTTACAGATGTGCCTCCAAAATCATAATTATCAATCAATATTTCAGCCGGCGAATAGCCTGCAGGCGATCCGACAGGAATTGTTGCCGCTAATGACTCAGAACCATAATTGCCGGTCAGTGTAAAATGTACGGTCAAACCACCGTCAGAAGAATTACCTGCCGTGCTGAAATACCGGGTATCACTCCAGTTATTGATCGAATTGGTAACTTCAAGATTATAGATGTCCAGATCAAAGAGTGTGTTGGCGGCCGAAAGAGTTATATCGGTTGCTTTGATATCACTGAGCAGAATAACCCCGTTCGTGTTATCCAGGTCAATATGCCCGAAACTCTGGTCAGTAGCACCATATGCACCTTTTAGTGTATGTTGGGTACTGCTTCCGCTTAATGTAATTTTACCGTTTGTATCATTGGTAATTGTTCCGCTCACAATTTCAATTGCTTCACCATACATTTCCACATCAAAAGAACCGGTACTGAAACTACCGCGTGTAATAAGAAAATCGTTGGTTATCCTGAGAGGCACTGTGCCGGAAGTACGGCCCGGACTTTCCAGTTCAACATTCCAGAATATTCCGGATGTGGACCGTAAATTCTTCTCTGTCTCAAAATTATAGAATTGCAAAGGTGCCGTCCCCGAGGTATTACCAACAATTATGGCTGAATTTTTTGCTCCGCTAAATGTTGTTGTATTGTTTCCATGCGTGTAGATTGCTCCGTCTTCAAATACAAGATCACCATGAATATACAGATCGTTTCCGTCTGCATCCAGTTCACAATTGGCACCAATAGTCAGGTCATTATAAATGGTTAGATCATCCTGCAGCAAGACGGTTTGTGATCCGCCGTTCCCTGATTCTGTTATTGTGAAGTCCCAGAACGGCGCCGTGGAATTGATTTCAAACTCAGGTTGTCCGCTCACACCCAATGTGGGTATCAGGAGCTCTATATCACCCCCTGTGACATTACAATTTCCGGGGTCACAACCGATATCAATACCATTTGTAGCCGTTTGATTCACTGATTCTATGAGAATTTTTCCGCCCGACATGTTAAAAACATAATCGGATTGAGGAAGGGCAAAAACCGCAGATTGGGTGCGACTGTCTGATACAGCATTGATATGCAGCAATCCACCTGTCTGAATATAGGAAAATCTTCCTGTAGGATCGGCTTCCTTCACCTGGGTTGTATATATGGTACCCCCTTCAAGCAATAGTTTACCCGGTTCGGAGATATTGCTGAAATAAGTGATACCTCCGGTCCCAGGTGGGTTAGAAAAAGTTCCTGCGGATACCTGCAGGGTGCCAATAACTGTGATCCCCCGCCAGCCTCCGGTACTTGTATGTGTGGAAACATCAGCCCCGTCGATCCACAAACGGGCACCATAGGGTATGTGGAATTCATAAGGTTCGTCTGTACCGCTCCGGTTGGCCCCCAGTACCGGGATGTCAATATTGGCACCCAGTTTCAATGTACCGTTATATAACACCAGGGCCAGGTTTTCCCATCCTTCCAGTCCGCTGTCATATGGTGCTGTATTACCTGCCACAGGGCCAAATAGCCTGAAATTGGCCGTGTTCGTGGATAAAACTGAAAGTATATACGATTCGTCCGTACCTTTATTGAGTATCAATCTGTGAAGATCAGTCGTTCCGTTACATGTAAGCGTATTGTTCGATGCCCCGCTGAAGAGTGCAATCACCCCACCATCATCAGCTACATCATATTGGGCATCATTGGCAAAGTCAATGGTTCCGTTATTGGTGATATTCCCCCTGAATTCAACGGTATGTATAGCATTACCGGTGCCTGTTGTGAAACTTCCTCCGGATTCCAGTGTAACATCCCCGGATATCAGTATATCGAGAGCTGTTGTACTGCTGTTATCATTGATCTGTAAAGTACCGTTTGTTATGGTCAGACTACCGTTCAGTGTATAATCAGCAGTCAGGGTGAGCACATCCGCTGCATTATCCAGGTTTACCTTCATATTGTAAAAGGTCCTTGCTATTGATAAGGTATGGCCGCTGCCATAATACACAACCGTTCCCTCGCCCTGTCCGTCCGTGATAAAATGAGTGGCATCACCCACAGGAAAATTATCATCTGCCATATAAATGATCCCACCACCTTTTATCTCGGTGAAATTATGGCCGGAAGTGGTTGTCATGTCCAGCTCGCCGAAGACAGTAATGGATGCTACCTCCTTATTATCAGTGTTTACGGTGATATATCTTCCGGTAAGTATAACTACATAATCTCCCGCGCCGGGTGTCAGGCTGTCCGGGTTGTTCGGCAATGCCCCGGAAGGATCGAGCGTCCAGATCTCAGGATCATCCCAGTCACCGGAAACCAGTGGATACCACGTAGCAGAGAATGTAACAGCCGGGAATAATAATAATAAAACAACAAGTACCGCGAACGATCTTTTGAAAATACTTACCGAAACATAGTGATTAATATTTTGTAATACATTAACCATTAAGCTTTTTCCGTTCTCCCTCATGATATTATTTATTCTGAATCCTTCAGGGTTACAGGCAAATTTTTACTCACTTTCCTGCCCTGGCTGCCTTTAGGATATCTCCTTTATGGCTGTGGTGATCCATATCAACAATTAAAATATTTTGTATCACCAGCCAAACTTTATGGTTTTTTGAACGGTAAAAAGAAAAATTGGTTACAATTTAAATCAATGAATTGTATTGTTATTCACAGAAAATTGATCAATCGTTAAAAACCTGGGATAAAAGAAACGGCATTTTGAAAAATATGTCTTTACATGAACACATGAGTTTTAAAAAATGATTTTGAATAGATTGATTTATATCTTCCCGCAAGCCGGAGTTTCGAACTGCCCGCGAGGCAGTTCGACCTACTTTTTTGTCTTCCACACAAAAAAGCAGGCAAAAAAGGTCACCGTTCCACAAAAATCGCTTGATTTGCTACGGAAGGTTTTCTCCCCGCGGAACCCAAACTCACTCCTCCTTCGTCGTCGCTCGGACAGGGTTCCTCCAAAGCCCCACAACGAAAA